>ERZ1643250.231-NODE-231-length-67592-cov-55.432874_pt1 | contig 67592 bp, 60 predicted proteins | sample MGYA00579262_ERZ1643250 | MGnify/ENA primary metagenome ERZ1643250 (study PRJEB29033, sample SAMEA4952265) | chicken gut metagenome | biome: Broiler Chicken; feature: Gastrointestinal Tract; material: Caecum | place: Ireland | collected 2018 | study: Broiler...
GTTATCTCTACAAAGCCGGATTCGGTGTCCGGCAGATGCAGATGTACAACGATGCCCGGAAAAGTTCTTCAAAACGGTTCTGTAAACCGCACCGGATGATGCTGATCCAGGGCGACATTAAATATGGCATAAAGCTTCCCATCGGCAGGAATGGGGCTATGGTCCAGACTTATCTCTCTTCCGCAATCGATGACCATTCCCGGTATGTGATCCAGTCTGAATTCTATGCCAGCCAGGAAGAATCCATTGTGGAGGATACTTTCCGGAAAGTGGTCCTCAAAGCCGGAAAATTTGATGCCTGTTACTTTGATAACGGATCACAGTACATAGCAAAACAGCTGAAACTCTCCCTGGGGAAACTTGGGATCACAATCCGCCATGCGCCCAGGGCGAGTGGAAAATCGAAAGGCAAATGTGAAAAATTCCATCAGGTTGTAGATTCGTACCTGAGGGAAGCAAAAGCGCATCAGATCCGGACACTGGAACAGCTGAACCAGTACTGGGGGATCTTCCTCGAAGAGTACTACCACAAGAAGCCCCATGAAGGGATCCGTGAGTACTACGAAAGCCTGGGCAGCCCCGTTCCCGCCCAGGGGATCACACCGATGCAGGAATGGGGAAGGGACAGCCGTCCCCTGACATTCCTTGATACCGGCGTAGTGGCGGAGGCATTTCTCCACCACGAAACCCGGCTGGTAGACAAGGGGGCATGTATCAGCTTCCAGGGCAGGAAATATGAGACGAAACCTTCCCTGATCGGCTGCAAGGTGGAGATTTCTTACGACCCGATGTCTCCGGAAGTAATCCGGGTATCCTATCCGGGGATCCCGCCTTTTGAGGCAGAACCGGTAAAGATCGGGGAATTCTGCTCCAAAACTCCGGCGCTGCCGGTCTCCATGCAGGAACAGGAAACGGAAGCTTCCCGGTTCCTTTCCGCACTGGAGAAAAAACATGAACAGAGCAGACGGCAGGTGGCGGATGCGATCTCCTTCGGCCAGTACAGGAAGGATGGTGGCAGCGATGTATGAAACATTTTTCCAGATGGAGCATACGCCCTTTTCAAGAAACACACCGGTTGCTGACCTTTATGAGTCACCTGCCATGGCGGATACCCTGGGGAGACTCGCTTATGCGGCAGACCGCCAGCTCTTTGCGGTAGTCACTGCGGATGCGGGCTGCGGAAAATCCACGCTCATCCGCCGGTTTGTGACCAGCCTGCCCAAAGAGGAATACCTGTTCCTGTATCTGTCGGATTCCAAACTGACCCCGCGTTGGTTCTATAAAGGGATGCTGGATCAGTTGGGGATCGAGTCAAAGTTTTACCGCGGTGACGCAAAGCGGCAGCTCCAGAAGGAAGTGGAGATCATCCGCGGCGTCCAGAAAAAGAAAGTGGTCTGCATCCTGGATGAGGCCCATCTTCTGGAGAAGGAGACCATTGAGGAATTCCGCTTTCTGCTGAATTACCGCTTTGATTCCATCAGCCCGATGGCGCTTGTCCTTGTCGGGCAGACGGAACTGTGGGATAAACTCCGGATGCAGCGGTATGCTGCTGTCCGGCAGAGGATCGATATCAACTGTGTCCTTCCCCATCTGGACCGTGCCGAAACCGAACGGTACATCCAGTCCCATCTGGCTTATGCCGGCGGCAGGCAGGACATCTTCACAGACAAAGCGCTGGATGATATCTATAAGGAGTCCACCGGGATCCCACGCCGGGTCAACCGGATCTGTGAAAAGAGCCTGATGTATGCCAGCCAGCAGGGAAAACGCCTGATCGATGAACACCTCGTCCGCTATATCATTGAACATGAGATGCTGGGAGGTGACACACGCCAATGATCACATTTACCTGTAAAGGAAAAGGGTGTTCTCCCCGCCAGTGGGAAGGCAGCCTTGAGATCCTGCAGAGAGGGAACCCGTGTGAGGCAGAACTCTGCGCCAGGGGAAGCCGCTTCCATCTGATCGTAGGAAAGCATTCCTACGGGAACTATCTCTGTATCCCCAACTGGGATGTTGGTACAGAACTCTCATCACTGACAGATCTCTTCTGGAATGAGGAACGCCTCCGGCATTACAGCCGAATGAAAAAGGCAGATGCCTGTACCATCGTCTCGGCGCTTAAAGTGCTGGCAGAGCATGGATGTATGAACTAATTCCTTCCGTGATGGGGCGGTTATCCGCCCCATCAAAGGGAACATTCCATGACAGATATCCTGGCAATTTCATGTCAGCATGACAGAGCGGGATCATGACAGCCAAGGAGAGCATTAACAAGCTGAAGACGGTGCGATATATCCGTGCAAACACGCTCATGCTTGAACTGGAGCAGGCCAGACTGAAGTCAACCTATCTGGAATACGTTACCGCGCTGTCCAAACTTGATCTGCTTGCGATTGATGACTTTGGTCTCATGGAGCTGGATCTGGATAAATGCCGTGATCTCTTCGAAGTAATCGATGGACGGGATGGACGCAGGTCCACAATCATCATTTCACAGTTTCCGATCAAGTCATGGTTTGATCTGTTCAGGGAACATACTTATGCGGATGCATGTCTTGCCCGTATTACTGATAAGCGACATAGCTATCGGCTTGAAATGAATGGTATCAGTATGCGCGAAGCTGAGAAATAAGCATCTGTCATCAGAGGGATGATGCTCCGCACCGTTTAAAATGGACTGAGCGCACCGTTGGTGCGGAGCATATGCCCCCTTTTACTGGAATTTACATTGTAAAAAAGTAGTTTATTCACTTTTTAATACATATATATAAAGTTTTACGTAAATTTTATCGTTTTTTTGTAACACAGTAATATAAAGAAACTTTCTTGTTTTTGCAGAAAGTCTGAAAAGTAAAAAGAGACCATTCAAAAGAATTCAAGTTCTCATGAAGTCTTGATTTTTTTGAATGGTCTCTTTTTACTAATCTCCTGCTTCAAAATGTCAAAAATTATTATATACAAAAGAAACGTCTGCACCGTCAGCTAAAACTAGCCCGATAATCAGTACACTTAAAAGGATTACCCACTTAAAATATTTTAAAAGTATACTGTTTTTAGCTTTCAGAAAAATGTTCTGTAAGTTCTTCATTGACATACATCCATCCTTTCCAACCTAAATGCATAACATCCAGCATAAAATAGGGTTCATATTCATGATCTGAAAGTCTAAGGTAGTCAAATCCATACTCCTCTGCCTTTTCTGCAAGTTTATCATACAACTGGTTTCTTCTATCCTGGTCAATTCCTACATAATCATAATACCAACCATTTGTACACATAAAAATCAGGTATGGTTCCACACCATTTTCCTTACAAACCTGAAGAAATATCTCATAATCTTCCATTTCTCGTGATTCCAGCATTTCCTCTGTATTGCAATCCTTAAGTTCTGCAATATGATCACTTAGGTTTTCTGTATAATATGTGTCCTCAACATAAAATTCATTATTGGTACAGAACTGTTTACCTTCCTGCTCTGCGCTTTCCAACAATTCCTGCCAGTTAACCTCTTTTAAATCGGCCTTCTGATCCATGGATTCCGTTGTCTTCAGAACATTATAGGTTTCCCATTTGTCTTTCAAACCCAAGAAATATCTTTTCAGTGAATAGTAAGGTTTCATCACTGTGAGTACCTTTTTGCCTAGCTCAGAACCATACAATTCTGTATACACCTTTATATCTTCATAGCCATCTATACTGCCAAGCAATTCAGCCGTACGGCTACATATTTTCTCCTTGGTTTCCTTACTGAGTTTAGGATTAGACATAGTATCGTAGAATTGAATTTCCGAGAAATTTGCAGCATAGCCATTAATATCAATATCCCCACCCATAAACCACTGAAGAGAAATTACAATTCCAACTTTTTCCCCATGACCAAAATTCTCCGTTCCGACTTTCATTGCGTGAAGGAGATCCTGCATATAAGCATGACCAATCAGTGTTATCTGATCTGGAAGCTGGTTATTTGGGAACCAATACATTGGATTCTGTCCAACCCAGGAATCCAGTTCTGACGACCCTAAAAGCATCAGATTATCATTTTCCAATGCTTTCTGGATCAGTATTTCCCCCTTATCTTTTGTAAGATTTCCATTTAGCTGATTAATTGCTAAGGTATCTTCTTCTGGGGCATACATACTCTCAATCCTACGATCCAGCCAGGATTCAGTCCCCTTCATTAACAGCACTACAGTTAATAACGCCAGGCAGAAAATAAAAGCATTCTGAATTTTCTTATTCATCTTCTCACCTATCTCTTCCTACAGATGTTTCTCCAAAAAATGGACAAAATTATTTACCGTAGAAATATCCGCTTTATCAATATCGGTAGGCTGTAAAGAAATATTACATTTTTCCTCCAATTCAAGTAGTACAGCAACTGAAGCCATGGAATCCATAAGCCCCGCTTCATATAAATCCATATCCGGATCCTCTCTCACCTCATCCGTTTCACACGCATTTTCCAAAATTTCAAAAGCTAATTCCTTTATATTTTCCATTTTTAACCTCCTGCTATATCATATTATTATATACTCAACAAATAACCTGAAAACAGCAGCATACCTAATGCAGCCACATGAAAACAAACAATCCTGCTGATCCAATCGAAAAGCGGACCTTTTTTTAATCTCCTATAAAACTTACTTTTCAAATAAATGTCCGTAATAACCAAAGCAAGTCCCTCGTATAGCCCATATAAAATATAGAATAGATATGGTCCATGCCAGATTCCCATAACAAGCATAGTAACCACATTTCCGGCTCTTCCCGCCGTTTTGCGACTTTTGAAAATCTTTTTCCGCATAGTATTAAGCACAAATCTTTTAAAAATATAATCGCCAAACCACTGTGACAACGATATATGCCAGCGCTCCCAAAACTCCTTCATGTTTTTAGCAAGAAATGGCTTATTAAAATTCTCGCCAACTTTAATCCCCAAAATATAAGAGGTTCCTACAGCAAAACTAGAATAGCCAGCAAAATCAAAGAACAAATACAATGTATACGCATACATATATACGATCGTACTCTGGACGGTATGTTCTGCCGGCAAAGCATCTATAATAACATATTGTATCAGAAAAGCGAAACCAAATTTATAGATCATACCCCTCAATATTTTCTGTAATCCTGCCATAAGATAAGACTGCAGATAATCTTTTTTCGGAATAATCTGATCTAGGTCATCCATAAACCGTTGATATCGGTCAATAGGTCCTGAACTTAAAGTCGGAAAAAAAGTGATAAAATACAATGTATCCAGTAAGGAAATCTTTTTAATATGCCCATCTCTGATTTCTATGATCATCTGCCATATACGAAAGCTGATATATGAAATCCCAATAAATCCAAGCATATTAAATCTGGTATATACACATAGTTTTATCAGAATTATAGGAAGCATGGAGCAAAATAAGGCCATGAAATAAATCCAATTTTTCGAAAATCTTCTATAAAGATAATAGTAAATATACAGAAGTATCATTTCGCAAATTATAAAAACTAAAAACTGGAACATCTGAAGACTATTCAATCCAAGAAATAAAATCAGCATGATCACATTCAAGATCATTCCTACATATTTTATCCTTTTCCCAAACAGATTCATAACAATTGCTGGGATTAAAAATAATGTAAACAAAACAACACTGAAAAAATTACCATATTGAGCGAATACCATTATAAATACTCCTCTTCCAGTTTTTTTCTGTCTATTTTTCCATTAATGTTCATAGGAAAATGCTCCAATATCACAATCTTTTTAGGAATCATATAGGATGGAACTCTTAATTTTAACTGTTTCTTAATATCGATTCCTACTTTCAAATCCGACTTTCCCTGATCTCTGTATAAAAGAGTTACAAAGGCAGTTAAGAAAGAAACCCTTCCATCTTTCCAAGAAGGCAAAACAACACTGTTGCTGACCATATCAAGCGCATTCAAATTTTCTGCTATATCATTTAGTTCTATCCTGAAGCCATTCAGTTTAATCTGGGTATCTTTTCTGGAAATATAATATAAAAGTCCTTTTTCCTCAAAAACCAAATCTCCAGTGCGGTACCATTGCTTCCCATCCTCTTCAAAAAAGGCTTTTTTGGTCTGTTCAGGATTCTTAAAGTATCCGGTACTGATACTTTTACTGCTAATGACCAGTTCACCAGTCTCCCCTTCTTTAAGAGGGTTGCCTTCATCATCCACAATCTTATATATACCGTCAGGCAAAACCTTCCCGATTGGAAGCATCTTCTCGTTATTCATCATATCCGTTGTAATTACGCAGCTACTAAGCAATACTGTGCCTTCTGTCGGTCCATATCCATTAATTACCTGAGCTTTGGGAAATTTTTCATTTAGCTGAGAAACCAACTGCTTTGTTAAAATTTCTCCAGCTAAAATAATCTTTCGCAGCCCCGGAAGAAGCGTTTCGTTAAAACTGTCATCAAAACAACACATTTCCAAAAATGTAGGTGTAGAAACCCAAACGTTAATCCCGCTTTTCCCCAGATATTCAAATAACACTTTTGTATGATCCAGCATTTCTTTATCAATGCTGAATAAACACTTTCCTGCTCCCAGAAAGATATATAATGGAATAACCGACACATCAAAGGAATAGGATACTTGATTCATCACAATACCATTTTCCTGTTTTTCAAGACATTCCCTGGAAAACCAGCCCACAAAATTTTCTATATTCCTTCTGTTAATCTGTACTCCCTTGGCTTTCCCTGTACTGCCTGATGTAAAAAGAATATAACAGTTATCCTCTTCCTTTACATATCTTTCATCAGATATCTCTTTTTGACAAGGTTGCTGCAAAATTTTCTTGATCTGTTCTCTTTCAAGTACTTGGACATCACTATTCATATCCAGAGAGATCTCAGAACAGTTAAATACCAGTTCTGCCTCTACATCCTGACAGATATTACATACTCTCTCCTGGGGATATGTTATATCCAAAGGAACATAAGCATGTCCTGTTTTCAAACATGCAATCATTAAAGCCAAAATTTCCAACTCTTTATTGCCATAAATCAGCACTGGATTCTGCGTTGTACATTTTTCCAGGATATACCCAGCCGCTGCTTCTGATTGATGCCATAGCTGAGAATAAGTCAACGACTGTTCTCGACAAATTACAGCTATATCAGAACTCTCTGCTTTTTTCTTCAGCGTATCTAGTATCCACATAACTTTTCTCCTTTTTAACAATCTTTTTTTATTATACTCTCACCAAAAGAAAAACGTCAATATCTCTATGACTTCCTTTTAAAAAAAATTCTCCTTAAAACCATGAACACGCATATTCCTGCTAACGTCATTATCAAACCTTCCCTTACACCAGGGATATAATACTCCAATTCTATTTGATTTTCTCCTTCTCCTATGGGAATAACCGTTAATGCATTGGCCCCGCCAAGGATTTCTACTCGTTCTCCATTAATATAGGCTTCCCAGCCTCCAGCATAAGGAATAGTCAGCAACATCCAGCCTTTCTCGTCAGCATTATAGCTACCTCTTACATAACCATCTTCAAACCTTTCCAGCTGCATCTCCTTATTCTGAAGCTCTTCTATTACCGTTTCAAAAATTTCCTGGTCCAAGCAATAAAAATATGGAAACACTTCCTGGTCTGTACCTGTATAATTAGCCAAGGTAATTGTATGCGGCTCGTTTTCATTGCCGATATAAAACACCTTGTATCCCAGCCAGGTTGCATAGTCGCACCGGTACTCACCATCAATATATAGCTACAGATTCTGTATCCAGGAATCTACATAACCATAAAGCATAAAGCATATTTACATCTTCCTGACTCTGTAGTGTAAAATTCAGAAAAGTATTTTCAATCGCCATAGAAGCATCGACTTTTTTAAAAATCTCTACATCTCTGCCCAAAATATTGGAAAAAAGCTGATTCTGAAAGGCAAAGGGATCTAAAGATTCTGTATGTTCAAAAATGCGATCTCCAGTCTCCATACCAAGCCCAAGAGCAAAAGGGTTATAATATACCGACTTCTCATTATATGTAGCCGCATCTTCTATTTTTGTATAACCTGGTACATCTGTTTTTGACAGCAAATATTTCACTCCAAACAGAGAGTCCGCAGGCAGTATGCACTCATCCATTCCTCCCAAAACCAATTCAGAAGAGTATCCCAGATCATACAGCATTCTGTTCACATCTGTATCATAAGCAGAAGAATAATGGGAAAGACTTAAATATCCGTATGCCGTTGCTTCGTTTAAATATGCGGATAATCTTGTTCCATTATCATTTCTTTTTTCTAAAGTATCCATACGATAAAACAGGTCATCTTCATTATTTTTCACTTGTTCTACTAATTTTTCTTCATTTATAACATAATTCTGGTAATCTGATACAGGTCCATTTTCGCCATAATTCACGGTAAAGGTAAGAACTCCATTCACTAAAAGCTCTCCTGCCAGAAATAGGGGGATCAGTTTTTTCACAAATGAATACCTTTTCAATAGAACGAACAGCATCAGATACAAGATGAAAAAGGCAATTGTGACTTTGAATACCTTTTCATCATACCCATTCTTCCAGTAAAAATAACCTGTTACCACCATGCACACCAGAAAAATACCAATCATTTTCCACTTTTTCTGTTCGATTTCATAGTCTTCCCCTCCTCTGGTCGCCAGATAAAGCACCAGAAAAGTCACTACAAAACTGTAGCGGAATGCAAAGCTCTGTACCTGGCGTAAGCCCCTCCAAATACAGTCAAGAGGTACTAGCCAGCAACTGGCAAACATCAGTAAAACCACTAATACCGATGCTATTTTTTCTTTAGGAGTTCTTCTTCCAGATAGAAAAAAACAAAAGAAAAACGCCAGAAAGATCAGTCCGCAGTATAAGGAGACTGTAGAAACCAGTCCGCCTATAACAAATCCCTGAAACACATCAAGAAAAGAGCCATGGGTGGCATACTGAAAGATAGAAGGATCAAAAGCTTCTTTTCCATTTTGAAGGCCTTTTACCACTGGCCAGAATATAAAGCAGCTTCCCAGAAGGCCGGATAGCATAATCTCTCCGCATAAAAATCCGTCAGCAATTAATTTCTTTATTTCCTTTCCACGGAAATTTTCACATTTTAAAGTCCTTTCATAAAGAAAATAAATCACCGTAAAAAGGCATATCATGTAGCCGGTATACCAATTAATCGCAATGGAAAATAATACAGCCAGAAAAAGGCCTGTTTTCTTTCTATACTCAATAAATTCATAAGTAGCTAACAGCAAAAGAGGCAAAAGGATAACTCTATCTAGCCACATAATATTAGAAATCTGACGCATATTATACTGCATGAGTCCATAAGCCACAGAAAGCATTCCTGTTAGCTGTAAAGAAAGTCCGGGAAACCTCCTGGTAAAATAGACATTGGCAGTGACTGCACATAGCCCCAGCTTCACAGCTGTCAGCAGAAAAACAAAAGCATCTGCTCTTTTTCAAAAAATATCACCAGCAGATTTAAAGGACAGCCCAAGTAGTAGTCGAAAAGAGCAACTAAAGATCCTCCTGCTGATTTTAAAAAAGAATATCCGATGTCTGCCTTTCCCGTTAATACATCTTTGTAAAAAGCAAAGAAATCCACATACTGAACATCTTGATCCATAACAAATTAGCTTTCTCGCCAAAGGGGTAAAGACCGCTAGATGCCTATGTCAAAACAAAAATTCCTACTACATCCCCAAATGCCGGCACTGGCAGTAACATCTACTTCTCCTCTTTTCCATGTTCCATTCTCCTTCTGATGTTACGTCTCATGGACTGATAACACTGCTCCAGGCCCCAGCTTCCAAGAAGAAGATATAAAGGCACATAACAGTAAAGATACCGTGCTCTCGCTTCAAATATCAATTCAAATAAGGTCAGTCCCACCAGAGACAGCATAATAATAAATCCCTTCCTGTCCTGATCCTCTTTTCGGAATAGAAAAGCAAGAAAGCAGCCGGATAGAAGCAGGATCCAGACCATCTGGGAGTAACTGCAAAAATACGTATACCTGTCTCCATCATAATAATATATGGACTTTAAAAAAGGCGACATACCCTGATTCTTATTTTCCAGAATTTCTGTATAAAAATAACCTTCTGCCCCCCAAGCCCAGGTTCCGTCTCCATAATTAGACAAAAGTTTCTTTTCCAGATGTTCCAAAAGGCCGGCAGGCCCGTAGTCCTCCAGTCTCTTCCAGATCATTTCTATATCGGCCTGGGTCCTCTCATCTGTGGGCTGACTATAAGTATAAGTCACATCATCTTCTAAGAATCCGCCGTTTGTACCAGGATTGAGTCCCATCATTATAAAGTGAGCCGGTCCAAAAGACTCCTCTTTATCCAGCTCTATGGGAATTGAAGTTACCGCGAGCTGACATCCAAGAAACATTACGACAGCCCCTGCCAAAACACCTGCCCCTGGCTTCCAGTTTCTTTTTTTCCATCTTCCTTTTAACACATTCAAGCAAAGAATGATCACTGCCGCAATAGCTATAATCGCCAGCTGAGGCTTTATCTTATAGCCCAGCACAGCTGCCGCTGCCATACATAGACATTTCATCCAGATCCATCTTCCATTTTGTGTCAGGAAATATAGATATAAAAACAGCACTGGAAATATCAGACCCATAGAATCAGAATAAGGAATTGACACCCATGGAGATACTCCAATGATCAGCACATACATTCCCCATGTATTCCAGGACAATCTGAGAGAACCACTCCAAAGCCGTGCTGTTTTAAACACCAGAAGTCCAGTGAGGGCAGAAATAAGACATTGTACGGTCAATATTCCCATGACCCCTGTCCATGCATCCAAAATACCGAACAGGCTTTCCAGCTTCATAATCTTAGAAAAAATAAAGATCAATAAAATATTATTAGGATAGATGGAAAAATAATAGCTTTCATAGGTAGCGCTGTCAAAAGACTGCCCTACTGAAATCTGATGTGCCGTATTGATCAGCACACCCGCATCCCAGCCTGTAATAAAGTAATAATTGTATACGATATAGACCAGAAAAACAAAAAACAAAATGGTAAAAATCCAAATAAGCTTTTCTGAATTATCCTTCAGATATTTTTTTATACTCTTTGGCCAATATTCTTCCGAAACTCTTATACCTGCCCATATCAGCAATCCCAAAAGCAGATATACATAATTGGGCAGGGCAAATTCTGCTTTATAAGCATAAACTATATTCTGCGCTGCAAATAATATAAGAAATAGTATCACGAAAAACAGAATTCCAAAAATCCAACATCCACAGTTTTCCAAGATATATCCAATCTTTTCTCTTTTTTTCATAACTCTTTTCTATTGTCCTTTTCATCACAAGTTCTTTCGCTGATAATATATCTGGGTCTGGCTTTTGTTTCTAAATATATCTTTCCGATATATTCGCCGATCACTCCCAACGCCAAAAGCTGTATCCCTCCCAGAAATGCAACAATGCATACCAGACTGGCCCAGCCTGCCACTGTATGCCCCAGTATCTGCATTACAACTGCCCAGATAATCGCCACAACTCCTAATAAGGAAATTATGGCACCCAGCCCTGTAATCAGCCGGATGGGTTTAATACTGAGACTGGTAATTCCATCAAAAGCCAAAGCCAGCATCTTCTTTAAAGGATAATGACTTTCTCCCGCAATCCGCTCGTGACGCTCATAGTAGACACTGGTACTCTTAAATCCAACCAGTGGAAACATACCTCTGAGGAAAATATTGACTTCTTTAAAATCAGCAAATGCCTCCAACACTCTTGAAGACACCAGGCGGTAATCTGCATGGTTAAAAACAACTTCCGCTCCCATCCAATTCATCAGACGATAGAAACTCTCAGCTGTAAATCTTTTAAAAAAAGTATCTGTATCCCTTTTACTCCTCACCCCGTAAACAACTTCGGCCCCATCCAGATAAGCATCCACCATTTCGTCCATAGCATTTATATCGTCCTGGCCATCGCAGTCAATGGAAATGGTTATGTCCGCCTTATCCTTTGCCTCCATCAGACCTGCCAGCACAGCATTCTGATGTCCTCTGTTCCGGCTCTGAGCAATTCCCTGGTACCGGTTGTCCTTTTCGGATAAATCTTTAATGATTTCCCATGTGCGATCCCTGCTTCCATCATTCACAAATAATATGCGGCTGTCCTTGTGAATTTTCTCATTTTCTTCAAGCTGCTCCAGCTTTTCTAAAAACATTGGCGCAGTGATCGGCAATACAGATTCCTCATTATAACAAGGAATGATCATATATAATATTGGCTTTTCTCTCACTTTTTTACCTCACATTCTGTATTCTTTTTCTCTTTGCTATTTTTCATCCTGTAATCATAATATTATATTTTCTATATACAGAATCCAGAAAAACAAAATGTTTTTCTGGATTTCCTGTATATTATTCATTTTTCTTTCTAAATACGAACAGTCTCTGTCCTAGATAGTTCAGGACAACAAAAAGACACATGCCTGCCAGCATAGACAGATTTCCCTGTATCTTTTCATTAAATCCGCTGAATATCCAGGATACTACAGGTTTTGCCACACCGTAGGCTATCAGGTAGCACACCGTAATATTTACAACAAAAGACAATATCTGTTTCCAGGATTTTTCTTTGTTCTGGAAAGTGAAATATTTATTCAAAAAATAGCTTACAATACTTCCAACAATATAATTAGAGGCAGAAGATATCCAATAATTTGCAGAAAATATATTATACAAGATAAACATCAAGCCGGTTCCCACCAGGGTATTGATCACTCCCACCATCAAAAATTTTATCGTTGTGATATCAAAAAAATTCAGTATCTTTTTTATCATTTTTCTATCTCCTGCATATTATCCATGGTGTTTTCCCTTTCTAGTATAAACACAAATGAAGGGTATCTCCAATAAATACAATCTGCTCATCATCTAAATAATGCCAGTTTTTTCCTTTAAAATATTGTTCATATACCTGTGGATCTCCTTCTTCCACTGTATAATCTGCACCTGTAAACCGCTTATATACATTCCCCGCTGCCCAGGTATTAGACATAACCCTTTCGTTGATCGCACCGTATCCGGTCAGACCATAATAAATCCCCAACGGACTTTCATCTGTATAAATGCAGATCCTACGGATCTGGTTGCCTGTATCATTTTCATAAATCCACACCTGCTGGGCAATATAATTCACATCATAATAATCGATACCTACAGAAACATAGTGGCTTGTCTCCATCTGGCAGGCATTAAAATACTGGATTCCCAGAAAGATCAAGGCATAACCGGCTGCCGTACAGATCCTGATCCTGCTTTTATCTCCAAGGAGCAGATATAATATTGAAATAATCCCCATGCCGGCACCCATAACATACACTGTTCTCGGCACCACACTGATATATACAGCTTCTGTCATCAGGAATGGCGAAATTATGGCCAGCGCAAATACCACAGCCACATACAGTATGTGGAGCAGCACTCTTACATCTTTTCTCATGATAACCAGCGCAACTACTGCCGCACCTGCAATTGCGCACATAACAATATATACATAATTGGGCATAAAATTAGCCGTGGTTATCCACAAATCTGCGATCTGGCCTGCAGCTGCCTTTAAAGACTCCAGAATCTGCAATTTTCCTGCCACACGGGCAGAGCCTGCTGCCTTTGTCAGGATCACATTCGCCACACAGGGAATGAGATAGGCTGCACCGATCACAACTGAATTCTTTACAAAGGTCTTCGCATTTACGAAAGTATCTTTAGCCAGCAAGACCAGCAATACCGCTGTAATCCCAAAAGCCCCCTGGTGCCCCATCATGCCTAATATTCCAAGAAAAACCCCAAAAATGAAGCTTTTCCAACTGCCTTCTTCCAAAAATTTCAACACAAATTTTACTTCAAGAATATTGAAAAAGATTCCCAGGCAGATTGGTCCTGTATACTCTGGAAAAATAAAGTATTCAAGGACAAATAAATTAGAAATCGCCATAAAAGAAGAAAAAATCATCAGCAGCCAGGGCAGATTACATTTTTCCTCTATTCCGGTTCTCTTTTTCAACAGTCCATATACTACAAGCTCTGCCAAAGACAGAAAAACGATAGCCATGATCCAGGAAACAGTCTTCTCCACAGCAAAACTGATATGGAAAAATCCACAGAAAAGGCAAAGCAGCGTCATCAGCCAGCGGCCATTGCTAAAATACAATGTAGCTGTCTCCGCCCAGCCGGTAATTTCCGAAACATAGGTATCTGCTGCAAAGTGCTCTACACAGAAAATACCATAAAAGCATAGATTCAACAGCAGAAACACGATCCATATTCGGATTTTTTTATATATTTCCTCTTTCAAGAGTTCCATTCATTCAGCTCTCCTTTACTTCGGAAATAATATAAACCGGCCTTCTTTTTACTTCTTCATAAATTTTTGCCAGATAATATCCCATGATTCCCAGGCTCATCATAATCACACTGCCAATGATCAAGAGCAGCAAGATCACAGTAGTAAATCCCTGCACTGCATGTCCGGAGAAGTACCTGATCAAGGTCTGTATTCCCAAGATCACGGCCCCCAAAAGAGACAGCGCTCCTGCAATAGTCACAAACTGCATAGGAACTGTAGAAAAGGCGGCAATATTTTTTACCGCATATTTTACCAGTGACCATTTAGACCACTTAGATGTGCCGAATTCCCGCTCTCTTACATCAAATTCTACTTCTGTTTTCCTAAATCCTACCCAGGACGATAAGCCGCGGAAAAACATATTTCGCTCTGGCATACTAAGGATACTTTTTACTACTTTTCTGTCCATGAGCTTAAAGTCAGACGCCCTGGACATATCAATACCCGTAGCTTTTGACATCATACGGTAAAAAAGTTTCGCACTGGATTTGTAAACAAGGCTTTCTTTCCCTCTGGTCCGCTTTACACCCTCTACAACTTCATATCCTTCCTGCCATAACCGATACATTTCCACAAGAGTTTCCGGCGGATGCTGCATATCACAGTCCATTACTACACAGGCTTCCCCGGTAGCATTGGCAAGACCAGCCAATATAGCTGCTTCTTTGCCGAAGTTTCTGGAGAAGCTTACTCCCCGTATCCGGCTCTGCTTTAATTCCGCTTTGCCCTTTTCTATTATTTCTTCAATTTTCGTCCATGTATCATCTTTTGAACCATCATTAACATAGACCAATTCAAATGGAATTTTTGCCTTAGATAAGACCTCTTTAATTTCTATGTAGGCATTTTGAATATTTTTTGATTCATTATAAGACGGTAATACAATAGATAACATAATCTTTCTCTTTTCTGTTCATACTAAAAAAATTCATAATAACTATATCATTCAGTATTCTTTTGTTCAAGTCTTTTCATATATTTATGTCGAAAACAGAGCGGTTGCTTCAACGGATTATTTATCCACTGTTGCAACCGCTCCAGGCTATTCTTCTAATAATTCATGATATTTTCAGTACTGTCTATTACGATCTTTGCATCGCTTCTCAGAGTCTGTAAAACTGTAACCATATTTTCCTCTGGTATAGAAATGCAGCCTGCCGTAGCCCCTTTCCCTTTACAATGTAAAAAGATAGCGCTTCCTTTTCCTACAATGCATTCTGGATTATAATCAACGGCTACGCAGTAATTATACACAGCTCCATAATCAATAATATGTTCACCGCCGCCTTCTCGATAATCAGAAACTTTTGAAACATCTACAAATTTATTGTAATACTTAGCCGGTTGGCCGCCCCAATAATGATTTTCATTAACTTTTGTATATCCGAGGGGGCATCCCGGATCATCCTTAATTCCGAAAGGCGTATGTAAACCATATACTCCTGTGGGGGTTTTCTTATCTCCCTCCCTGGTTTTTCCTATACCAGCCGAACCAATACGGCCCTCTACTGAAAAAATTTCTTTCCAGTGATTTCCGTTTTTTAAATGCATAGAAACTGTGGCATAATTTTTATTGTACACGGATACCATCACAAGCTGAGAGCAGGTTTTTGCAACGTCTAAATCCCTTACCCAGGAAATATCCTGCTGTACACAGCCATTCATAACATCATATTTTTCTCCGTTATACTGAACAGTACCACTATATGTCCAATCAATTCCTCCGTTTCTGATATACCACCAGCCGTATGCATTCTCTACCACGCCGGTATAGCCCCAGTTGATACTTCCTCCGCTTACATACCACCAGCCGTATGTATTCTCCACAAGGCCGCTATAGTTCCAGTTGATACTTCCTCCGCTTACATACCACCAGCCATACGCATTCTCTGCCAGACCGCTATAATTCCAGTCGATACTTCCTCCACTCACGTACCACCAGTCATATGTATTCTCCACAAGGCCGCTATAGTTCCAGTCGATATTTCCTCCGCTTACATACCACCAGCCATATGCGTTCTCCACAAGGCCGCTATAGTTCCAGTCGATACTTCCTCCGCTTACATACCACCAGCCGTATTCATTCTCTACCAGACCGCTATAGTTCCAGTCAATACTTCCATTTCTTACATACCACCAGCCATATGCGTTCTCTACAAGGCCGCTATAACTCCAGTCGATACTCCCGTTTCTCACATACCACCAGCCGTATTCATTCTCTACTAAGCCACTGTAGTCCCAGTCGATACTCCCGTCTCTTATATACCACCAACCGTATATGTTCTCAAAAAGACCATTATAGTTATAATTAATCTTTCCATCATTATAAATATGCCATGCACCGGTCTCTCCATCCTCCATGAGAATATCGCCGCTGCTATAGGTCTGTACATCCCCATTAAAACTGATATTATCTACACTTTCTGCCGCTTGCGCAGTATATGGAAATAGTATGAACAAAACTGCTGATACTAGCAAACACTTTATAATTTTATACATCTTTTCCCCCTACATAGTCTTATAATCAGCTTTTTTATGTCATTAGTGTGCAACGGATCCATTGTTTACGTTATAGGTTCTTCCATTATAGGTTACCTTGCCAGTATAACTCCAATCCAGAGACCCATTCTTTATATACCACCAGCCATATTCATTGATTCCTACACCAGTATAGCTCCAATCCAACATTCCATTTCTTATATACCACCAGCCGTATTCATTATTTGCGACTCCGGTATAACTCCAATCCAGTGCCCCGTTTTTTATATACCAATAACCATATTCGTTACTTGCGACCCCAGTATAACTCCAGTCCAGGCCGCCGTTTTTTATGTACCAGTAGCCATATTCATTTCCTGCTACTCCTGTATAGCTCCAGTCCAAGCCGCCATTTCTTATGTACCAGTAGCCATACTCATTTCCTGCTACTCCTGTATAACTCCAATCAAGAAAACCATTTTTTATATACCAGTAACCATACTCATTTCCTACAACTCCAGTATATCCTGTATCAATCACTCCATCTTTAAATGCGCACCAGCTTCCGGTTCCTTCGTCGTAAGCAACTGTTCTATTTGATGTTACAGGAGTTGTCTCTTCAGGCGTATCCTCCACCATCCAGAAATTAATATCTACTGTACCAACTCCATCTGTAATGCCATTGATTTGTCCTTTGGATGTACACTGCCACATATCATATTTACCTGTAAAATTACATTTCGTATTATACTGGGCAACCCATCTTGACCACTTGCCACTGCTGACGTTACTTTCAAATACCGGATCGGTCAGATAGTTTGTCCACCAATCCAGGTTCGAATAAATACCCACTTTATAACCTGCGGCAGAAACTGTATCACAGAAAATCTGGGAAATCTGTGCTTTCATACTGCTTGATAAAGTAGCAACCGTATTATTATCTTCCAGATCATAATACACCGGATAAGTGGGTGTATGTCCGTTCAAAAGCCGCAAAACATGCTGCGCTTCGCTTCTGGCTTTATCAAGAGTATTCGCATATGAATATAAATATACGCCATAGGGAATCCCTAATCGCTCGCATTCAGTAACATTATGTAACCACTGATCATCATCCTGGCTTGTATAATCACTTCCATAGCCGCATCGTATGATCGCAAATTCTACGCCATCCGCCTTTGCTGCCTCCCAATTGATTGTTCCATTATGTTCACTGACATCCACACCTTTTTTTACTGCGCCCGGAATAACTTCTCCAATGCTGTTCACATAGTGGCCATTCTCTTTTCCCCAGGCATTCGGATAAGCAGAACGAAACAGGGAAATTTCTGCGTCTATTAACTGACCATCCTGATATCTCCAGCTGTTTTCCTTTAATTCTGTCTGCCCGTCTTCTTCTGGCACGGTACTTTCGCTTACCTCACTATTTTCCTCATCTGGAGTCTGCTGCTCCTCAGTTTCCGACTCCTCATCCTGCAAAGCAATTCCATTCTCTGAATTTTCGGTCTCTTCCTCGGGCTCTGATTCCACCTCCGGTACTACAGTAGTTTCCTCGTTACCCTCTGTTTCCTGATCCTGTCCGTTTTCTCCCGTTTCTTCCGGCACATCTGACTGCCCCTGATCCGTTTCCACAGGTGGGGTAGATACGTCACTGGCTGCCCAGGTCACGTTTGTGCTCATCATACAAACTGTTATCGCGGTTGCTAAAAATCGCATTACATTTTTTCTCTTCATTTACTTAATACTCCTTAATATCGCTTTATCCATCCAATTACTGTTTTATTATAGCAGTTCTATTGCTAAAAACAACCTCTGCTCTACAATTTTAATTATACTTATTACGTTTTTATTTCATTTTGGATTTTATAAATTCCTTTTGTTATCCAAGCCCATAAGATAGAAAACAAAATTGCCAAAATCAATGATAATAAAAACGCCGTTCCTATAAAAGAGAAGTAAAATACGAATCTTGGTAATCTCTCGATCAGCATATTTCTAATACCATATCCTGTCAGGAACATAATAACCGGATAATGAACAAGATAAATTTTAAAGGTTAATCTCCCAATAAATGTTATCACCTGTTTCGCCTTTTCCGTTTTGATCCGAATGTTCTTACAAAATAGAAAAAGTCCAATAGCGGAAATCAATACCGTAAGACTGTCATAATTAAAAAAGAGTTCATTAAATACACCGTCTGCCGCCATATCGATCCATACTGTGCAGCCATAGGTCAATAAGCTCCCGATAATATATAGCATCCCACCAAGTACAAGCTCTCTTTTTCTGAATGTGTGATCCTTATAATAAACAGAATACTTATATCCCAATAAAATATAAAATATCCAGTACTCCTCAAATATGGAATATCCATAAATCTGTAACGTATTTTGCGTAAAATAATTTATTGTCTGGAAACAGAACTTTCCGGCAAAGAGTAAAATTATAACATAGTTGCATATATTTTCTCTTTTTTCATTGCACACCAGAGCCAACACGGGATAAGCCATATATATCTTGATCATAGCCACCATAAACCATAGGTAAAATCCGTTTTCTATTGAATAAACATTCCAGCCTGCAATAGCTTTCAGAAAGTTGGCCACTGCCTCCCGGTTCAAATTATTTAAATTCCCTTCATTCTGCAAAATTCCTGAAAACAGAAATAAAATCAACAACACGAAAAGTGTAGGAAGCAGAATATGTCTCGTAAGTTTTCCATATATTTCTCTGATACTTTTTTGCTTTCGGAACATAAAATATCCGCTGCAGATAAAAAACAATGGTACACAGCAGCGTATAAAAGATTCTGCTGCTAAAACATTATAAGATATCCCATCTTCCTGTACACAGTAATTCATAAATACATGGATGGAGATTACATAAATACAGGAGATGATTTTAATCAGATCTATTTGATAGTCTCTACTGTTTTCTGTTTTTCCTGTAATATCTTATCCCTCCCCTCCATATTGTAAATCCTAAAAGTCCAAGGCAAGTCATTGCTATTCCGGCTTTTAATCCCGGAACCTCAAATTGCATTTCTACAACATTCTCTCCTGCTGAAAGCTGGATTCCTATAAAGCCGCCGTTAATTTGCTCGCAACTCGCTTTTTCCCCATTAATCCGGACACTCCAGCCCTTTTCAAAAGGAATCGTCAACATCAGCATTGTATCTTTTTCGCAGGTAACAGACGCTGATACTTTATTATCATTCATATACGTAATATTGCATGCGTTTTCCCGTATTCTTTGAATAGCGTTCTCAAAGTTTCCCATAATCAAAGTTTCTGCCAATATTCCGTAATCTTCCTGATAATATCCCTCATCCGCCTGAACACGTATCGTTATAATATCCCCTTTCTGATAGTCGCCAACATACCGGATACTGTTATCATACCATGAGTTCTTGCTCTTAAATTCTCCATTCACCCAGATTTCCATACCTTGATTTCCATTAGAAAAATATAAATACAATGGTCCGTTTTCAACTATCTGTACTTTCCACTCAGACCAGCTATAGGAATCTGTCTGATACTCTTCAACTATATTATCGGCATATAATTCCACGTTTCCCCCCAAAATATTTCCATATAACAGCTCCTGATTTGTGAAAACATCTTCAGACATATCTAATGACTGTTCTGATTCTGCCGTAAATCCCAGGGGAAGGGCATAAGGATTCTCATAGAGGGAAATCCCGTCCATAACATTTTCCTCTACTAAATTATAACCTCCGGCCTGTGAGCCCGAAAATACATACTTAATACCTAATAAAGAATCTACCGGCAAAATCGGATGATAAGGAGTGATGGTTGTATCTGTCCCATTACCCATGCAATTCAACATTTGTGCTATATTTACATTATTAGTGGAACTATATTGAGAAATTGCGCTATATCCGAAAGCCATAGATTCTGTATTACATATATCCTCTCCTGTTCTGGAGAAAGTTTTATCTATGCGGTAAAACTCCGGATCCTGTTCCTTTAATCCTTCGACTAAATCCTGCATATTTCTATTATACGCACCATATGCAGAAGCACTTTGGATATGATCCTCAAATTCACCTTTTGCTTTTACAGAAAACTCTAAAACTGTACACCCCAAAATTAATATACTGGCAGCAAAAATTATCTTTTTATTATTCTTCTGACGCAGAAAAACACCTATAGCCATAAGTACAATAAAAATGCCATCTAAATATAATAATTCTCTGGAATTATAGGGCTTAATATATTCTGATACGAAAAGTATTCCAACGATGGCCAACACAGCATTTCTTATTTCATCTTTTGCTACTTTCTTTAAATAGAATATACATAGAGCTCCTATGAAGATCATAAAAAATGAAAAAATAAATGCATAGCGATAAGTGTGGGATGAAGGTATCTTAAAAGCTGTGAAAATATAATTAAGGGGTTTAAAATCAAATACCAGCATTCCTCCGCATAATATTGCCGCACTTAAATATTTTTTCATTCTATCAATCTTTTTAGAACAAAAAATGACGGCTATCCATATTAAAACAAATCCTCCGGCAAAAACAGGAGGATTTCCCTCAGATAAAGTCAACTTATCCGTATTTAAAAATAAATCTCTGAATCCTTCCAGATAGGAAAAGCCAAAACCAGGTACCAAAACAGACCAGTCAAATCCCTCACCGGTTCCTGACATTTGCAGTGCTTGAGGTACAAATAAAATACTTGTGGTCATAACCGCAAGGAGAGAGGAGACGATATAAGCAGCGGTATCTTTCAAAACCTGTATTTTTTTCACTGTTATTTTGTTATAGTAAAGCACCATTTCAATCAGGAAGTAAAGAACTGAAAACAGACATATCATATAGCCTATATACCAGTTAGAGAATACTGCATAGGCCAAAGATAGGAAATAGCATACATGTGTTTTTTTCCAGACACATTTGTAAATTCCCAATGCCACTATTGGTAATATAATCACCCCATCCAGCCACATAATATTACTGCACTGTAAAAGATTATATCCCATTAGAGCATATCCGATGGAAAAAATCATGGAATAAAAAGACGCATTATGAAATCTGATCTGGAGAAAAATATACATAGTCAGACTGCATAAAATTAATTTGAGCATGATTAAAAGTGTCAAAAACTGAGCCATCTGATCTGCATTTACAAAATAGACCAGAAGATTAAATGGAGAGGCTAAATAATATGCAAATAATGCGATTGTATTGCTTCCCAGACCGGCAGAAAAAGAATAGGTTAAAGAATCCTGTCCATGAAGGACATTCCGAAACCAGATAAAAAAATCCAGATACTGATACTGCATATCGTTATATACCAGGGTCTTGTCGCCAAATGGATAAATCCTGCAGGAATATAGAGCTATACAAAGTATTATAAAAACCGTTCCCATTCCCAGTAATCCATATAATACTTTTTTGTCAAAAAACCATTTTTGATTATTAAGTTCTTTCATATCTTTTCCAAAATCTCCCCCTGATTTTTTTAAAAATTTTTATTACTAGGAGAACTCCACACATAACTGCTAAATCAAATCCCATTCTGCAGACAACCGATAACAGGAAATATACATTTTGTCCTTCAAAGTTCTGTAAAAATCCCCACCATAGTCCAAAGGGAAGTCTCCAATCCAAATCGTGTATACATAACAGCAAAATCGTATGCATTCCTACAAAAGACAATGTCCATTGCAGGATTTTGAATCTTTCCAGTTTTTCGCATAAATAAATAACACATATGCTGGCAGCTACACTGCCGCAGAAAATTACCGGCCAGGGATCATAAACTCTGGTAGACATTTCTAAAACCCCTGTTTTTACCGCCCCGATCCAAATAAGAAAGCAACCTAACAGAATGTCCAAATTAATATTTATCCCAAATGTTTTCAAAAGATATCCAACATACATAAATCCCGAAGCAATTAAAGCCACATCAATATTCAAAGGAACCCATACATATCTGCTGATCTGGACACCTAAAAATGTAAAGAGCAAAAATACAACCGCCCTGTAGTGTTCTTTCATGTCAATGGAAAAAGCCAAATTCATAAATCTTCTGGCCACAAAAATTGTTGGTAAAAACCATAATCCTCCTATCAGCTTAATTTCTCCATAATCAGAGCCATAGGCATAAAGAGCCGATTTTAATGTCTGTATTATATAGTCCCAGCTTATAGATTTATTAGCATAAATATTAATGATTAAAATAATAAAAACAGATATAATATAAGGAACTATCAGTTGTTTAAAATCCTTCAAAATAGATTTTCCTTTATGTCTATATACATAGCCACTCAGAATAAAAAACAGGGGAACATGAAACGAAAAAATAATATGCTTTAACGTTTCAGAAATCCCTGCACAATGCCCCACAATAATCAAAAGCATCGCAAATCCTCTTGCCATATCAATCCATTTAACCCGGTCTTTCTGACTTAGCTTTTCCGACATAGTGTATATTCCTTTCCCGTTTAATTCAAAATAAAATATTATAGTAATTTAGTCAAAAATGGAATCTTTTTTAAAAGTAAGCTGATCGCATATCCGATCATCATGATCAGAAAAACATATAAGAGCGTTGAAAGCATATAATTTATATGTACTTTTTCTCTAAGAACATCTATTACCTGAAACAGTTCATATTCATGGAATTTCATAATAATCACATGGACCAGATAGATGCCAAAAGAATTTCTGCCTACTGAAATAATAATTTTTTTAATCCTACCGGATAACTGTCTTTCCAAAAATAATTTCTGAAAGGTTACATAGACAGTGATACAAATCATTAAAACAAAGGAAGCAAAAAAGGTCTGGGATTCTCCCTCATTACATACCCCCGTTACCATAACCTTATAATTTGTCATAGCACAACAAATTCCGATACATACAACAGTCATCGCCCACAACTTCATAATACAAGACCTGGAATATGTACTTTTGTCCTTCTTATTAACATGTTCGAAGAAATATCCGATACAAGGATATAACACAATATCGCTGATCAGCCATTCCGGTATCACTCTGCTGTTAACAGAATAACTTTCTTTCCACAACAGGTATTGTACTATCGGAAGTACTCCATTAATAATAAGTGCGATACCTATCATATAATAATAATGGACTCTTTGCAGGTTTCTGCATAATACTCTTAAAAAAGGAAGAGCAATCAAAAAAGCTATATATAAGTATAAATACCAATAAGAAAAATTCCAATCACTTCCGTACAGACCTTTCAGGAACTCACCTGCATCAATCTTTTTATCTGTTTGATAAACAGTCTGCAAATAACTTATAAAAGAGAATAATAATAACGCCAAAAAAATCCTGAAAATCCTCTGACTCCAGACTCTTTTTAAAGATTCCTCTTTATCTGCTAATAGAGCACCTGATATCATCAGAAACATAGGGACAGAAAATTTGCAAAAAACTGATATTCCCATATATATCCAATACTGGATATCTGTATTCGGATACATTGCGAAAAGGAAAAAACCCCTTTCCGCTGTATGATTAAAAATAACAAAAAAAATTGCCAATATCCTTATAGCTTCTATGTGAAGCAAGTATTCTTTTTCTTTCACTATACTCTCCATAAATTATGCACTGCTGTTATTAGCAACACTTACTACAATACTCAATTGAAAGCTTCTTTCACCACGGCATGAATAACTCCAGCTTTATTTTGGCCTATTATACTGTTTTTATCCTTCAGCTGTGTTAATTCCATCAGTAGCTCCCATATATAAAAACACCATTCCGCCAATTCGCATAGACCGTTTCCGTAATATTTTGTATGATTACACTTTTCCAACTATATTAAGCAATCTGTCTCTTGCTTTCCGGATCGGCCTTATTGCACACCCAGAGCCGGATGTCCTGTTCCGTACAGAAACCTTCAAAGACTCTGGTTTTGATGATCTCACCATAGGTTTCACTGGAAATAAACACGGCATCCTGATCGATCACGAGTTCCTTCGGAGGTCCTCCAAGCTTGCAGAAGCACCGATAGATTGCCTGACAGGCTTCCTCAGAGTTGTATTTATGATCCTGGGCATAGACGCATAAAAAACGGCTGTAGCGCAGCAACAGGCAGATAAAGTGGATCTGTTTTGTACGTGAAAGAGCCTGTTCTCCAAAGTCGATCAGCATCTGCTCACCAGGTGGTGTATCAAAAAATATAATCGTATACCCGCCTGTGTTCCGGCTCCCGGTTGACCTGTCCGGAATTCTCGAGGTAATGGATGTAATGCTTGCTGATTGTGGGACGGCTCGGCGGCTTTTCGCCGCGTGCTTCATAATAGCGGATGATATCGGTTTTTGTGTAACCCATCAGTTTTAGATCCTGTATTTGTTGCATCTGTGTTTTCGTCAGCATAAAGTTCTCCTCTCTTGTGTACTATTTTCCAGTATACAAGAACTTAACCATTGCTGACTTTCTCCTATGATAAAACTGGCCGCAAAGGATGAAAAGAAGTCCATACCTTACCATAGGATGTAAAAAACCGCTTACTGTGTCATGTAAAAAACTCCTTACTGCCCAATGTAAAAAAGTACTTACCATGTGGCTATAAAATCACCTTACCACGCACACACTCCTTCTGTTGCGTCATTATCAAGAGGCACTTCACCATCAATTAGGAACACTTACAGTGCCTCTTCCTGATTGATACAATAGTTGATTCCTTCCAGTGTTTTCCCTTTGGGAAGACTGCACCTCTTTTACCCATACAAAGAAAGCCTCTATCAGAGGTTTGACCGCCATCTGACGCTGCTTCTTCCGATCCTCCGGTTCCATATCAAATTTGAATTCAGCTGGCTTAGCTGTTCCTGCATGGTCAAGACCACTGTCACAAATGTTTCCCTGCTGAAGCTGTTCACTTCTTCTGGTGAGTAGACCTTTTACATATATGGCATTCCTTTGTTTTGCTGGAACTATTGTACCACATAGCAAAAGAAAAAACGAACGGCACAAAAAAGAGCCGTCATTTTCACCATAGGATAAACACTCTGAAAAGTCGAAAAACTATTAATTTTTTCAGTTTTTCAGAGTACTTATCCTCGCAGCAACTTGCAGTCTGGCAAGTACTCCATCATTGAACGAATCAAGAAAGGTCAGGCAGTGAATAACTACTGGATCGCCAGCAACTATAATGGTCTCATAAATTAAGACACTCTTTCGAACAGTTTTTAATAAATCTGATATACTTAAATCATTATGAAAGAGAGGATTCATTACTATGTCCAAATAAAAAAGAAGTTTCAATGCAAAATTTAAATCGGACCTTGTAATTAAGCTGTAAAAAAAAGAGAAAAATCTCAATACCATTGCTGCATAGAACACGATCCAACCGAATCTGTTGCATAACTGGAAAAGAATTCCTTAACAATGCTTCCGTTGTTTTCGACGACAAACGTGAGGAAAACCTCGAGGAAAAAGCTATCCAAAGAGTGAAAAGGGAAAACAACATATGCAAAAAAGTTCGTGAGTTAATCATGCAGGTAGACTGACTCAAAAAATCTGAGGAACTTTGCGGATCTGACTACGAGAGTAAATTTTATCCAAAGCCTTTTAATGACTAAAGAACTCCCTGCTTCTGTGGAATCCAGACTTTTTAAGATTAACCTACCAGTATTTATTATAATAAAAGAAGCGGAATATCTGAAAAGGAGTTAGCCTGCAAAGCAATCATTGACCATCTTCATACAGATCATCCAACCTAGGGTTCCAGACAGATCGTAGCACAATAAAATTCCGAGGTTATCATATCGGTCGCCGGAAGGCATGCCGTTACATGAATAAAAGGACATTCATCCAATCTATCCCAAAATGAATCTGTCCAAGCGAATGCAACCCAAGCGAAGGTATGTCCTTATCTGCTCAGAAATGCAGTCATAGATAAACCAAATCAGACCCGGTCGATGATATTACTTATATCCCAATCCGACACGGATATCTGTACCCGGCAGCTATCATCGATTGGTATAGCCGCTGTATTGTAGACTGAGATGTAGACGACACCCTGGATACCGGAATGATGATTACAGCTCTGGAAAAAAACTTTTAAAAGTGCAAACCCCGGATTTTGAATTCTGATCAGGGATGTCAGCTTACCAGCCAGCGGTTCATAGATTTCGCAAAAGAAAACAGAATCCGACAGAACATGGATGGAAAAAGCAGCTAGCCGGATAATATCATAATCGAGTGGTGGTTCCGCAGTTTCAAATATGAAGAAGCTTATTTGACACAATACAATAACATCAAAGAAGCAAGAACTGCAATTGGACGCCATAAATTCTGCTGGGACTGTCATACAATTTGTCCGAGTTTCCGATTTCAGCATGGTTTCCTTCAGCAAATTATAAATCCTGTTACAGGCACTAAGGGCAATAAATTCAATAAGTTTCTTCGCCAACATAGACTCCGAAGCCTGTACACCCATACTCTTTGAACCAATAAAGGATTTGTCTGAACTGAATAGCTTTTCAGAGATAGCCCGCCATTTATAGTGGATTAGTGCCTGAGAATTAGTCATTTTTTCAGAGGTAATGATGCAGAAATACCCACAAAGTTTTAATTCGTGTTCAATGACATGATTCCTGTACATTGAATATTCCGCGGCTCCGGGTTTTTCCGCAATTATCCATTACTTCCTTACCTCATATAGCGCAGTTTTGCTTCCGGCAATTCTCTATTACATTTACCGTACACAGGGAAAATAAAAAGGGCAAATTATTTGCAACGTTTCCTGTTCATTTTTCTGAAGTAAAATATAGTTACGAATATTAAACATGAAAAAGCAGAGATACATACCCCAAATGCTAAACCAGGTGTCCTATAATCCAGTTCAACAGTATGGTTACCTGACTCTAAAGGTATGGCCATGAACATCTCATTAGCACGAAGTATGTTTGTAGTTTCACCATCTACCGTAGCTTTCCAACCTTTACTATATGGAATGTATAAATATAATATCTTAGCCTCATCTAAAGCAATAGTTCCTTTTATTTGATTTCCAGTTATAGTTACATTATTTAAGGTATCTTCACCTAGGTTATTTACGTAATCTGAATAATTTTCACCTATTGGCTGGCAAATAATTTCAAAATTACTAATGATATATTCGCCTGAGGTTGGAAGTGTTACTTGGATTTCTTCAATTTCATCTTCAAATACACCAAGATTAATAAGATAATTATAGCGACCGCTTGTATACTGATTGGAAGCATTACGTACATTAAAAGTCTTTGAAATCACTTTACTTTTAGAACGTCCTGTTACAGTAACTGGTATATCTTGAAATTCTAAATTATCGCAATTAAATCCTTGAGCCCTAAGATATACTTCTGAATTTTTTTCCCCGCTACAGGAAAGTGTAAGTATAGAGCTATTTCCTGTTACATAATAGGAATTATTTTCTTTTAATAAATTTTCGTCAGTTTGTAATGTATAATCTATCTTTTTTGAGGTAATATCAGGTTGAATTTCAGAATATCCATCTATATTTTTCTGATCATTCAGAACACATCCTTGCAATAAAGCCTCCTGTTTTTCATATGATGACATACTTAAATAGCTATCATAATTAATATATCCTGAATAGGTAAAGCCTAAAGGTAAGAAATAATCATTTTTGTATAAATTAATACCTCTGCTTTCAATTTGATCGGTGTATGAAAAGCCATAAGGCAAAAAATTTTCTTGGCCTTCATTTAGAGTAAAATATTTAACGCCACATAAGGTTTCTAAAAAAGTTCTATTATCTAAGTCAAACATTTCGGTTAAAGTATAATTTCGATTTTCTAATATATTATTAAAATCAAATAAATATTTAGACATTTGATTCGAACAAATTGAGATCCCTTTATATCCACTTATCATAGCTGTATTTAAATGAGTTCGTGTATTGTCTGCAGCATCTCTTCGATAGAACTCCTGGTCGTCAATTTCAATATTTGCGGATGAATTAAACAGATCTTGATTGGCATTGTCAGATGTTTCAAATTCAGATACATAATTACCATAATTAATGCTATACGTAAATAGTCCATTTAATGTACAAATAAGCATAACGCAAACTAAAAGCGTTTTTCCCCAGACAGCCCTGCTTTTCCCAGTTAGTTTAAGATAAAACAAAATTGATAACAGTGACCAATAAAAAATACATGAAAGATAGGTTTCCCAGCTCCTCAGATAGGCATTTTCCAAAATCAGGACAATATATATAATTCCTATTATTATAAATGCCCTAGATTTTTTAAAATTATATTCAGGAAGATATTCCAATGTACATACAGTAATGAAAGCCAAAAGTAAGCCATAGGCATAACTCCATCTGTGATTAATACTATTAAATCCAAAAAGGATGAAGGTAAAACAAGGCATAGAAAACATTGCTGTTAAAATTAAAAACAATTTTTTCAGTATACCGTATTTTTTTTTCCGATAGAACAAAAGTATTATACCTATGACAATAATTACTGCGTAGCCATTATATAGCCAATATCCCGTATCCTTATTGGGAGCTATTAAATACGCAAAAAATTTTGAAATCCAATCCGATCCATAAAAAAACAATTTATCAATAGAAATTACGGAAGTAGTTCTATTTGAATTTAAATACCCAATGAATACTGGAATAAATGTAATACATGCCATTCCAATTCCAAGAAGATAAGAAATAATTATTTTAGATAATATATTTAATATACTCTTCCAATTTTTAAGACCATAGATATTAAAACAGCGAACTAAGATATATATAGCCAAAAGCAATGTGTTTATATACAGTAGCTGGTACGCAGTTATCAAAGAAAGACATGTCAATAAAGATAATTTCAATAAGAACTTATTATTCAAAATTATTTTATCGGCCAAAATCACGAAAAGTGGAAGGTATATTAATCCCCAGAAAAAAATGGGATGTTTAATAAAATAAAATGTATATCCACTAAAGGTATAAACAAAGGCTCCTATTATAGCATAGGTATTATATTTTCCAAAGTATTTACATAACTGTAAGAAAGAAATACCTATTAAATAAAATCTTATAAGCACAAGAATATTGTACACTATTTCAGTATAATCAATAGGTACTAATGCACTGATAAAGCTAAGGGGCTCAAAATACCACATCCCCATAAATTGGATGACATCTGTTCCCATTCCTATATTTAAGTCTAATAAGGAAAAATTTCCGTCAAACAGACTTTTGATACTCTCGCGAATAAACTGTCCAAGATAAATAAATGCAGGATATTGAATAGTTAAACCATCATATGGCCAAATGAAGCTTTTGTTATTTAATAAAAAAGGTAAAAAACAAAAACATATAACAAAGAAAAAAAGTACAGTAAATCTTAAAAATATTTTTTTGTTAATATAATAAATGATACATTTTATCATAGACAACATTGTATTTTCCTCTTTTTCCCACTAATTTACTGTATTAATTTTTACCTATTACTCTATACTTTCTAATAATAACACATATAAAAATCATCCATGAAATAGCCGATATAATAAATCCAAGTTTTAATCCAGGAGTTTTATACTCTAGACGTATGTCATGCGAACCTTTCTCTAAAGATACCGCCATATACATAATATTACCTCTACTAATATCGGTTTTTTTACCGTCCACATATGCTGTCCATCCCTTTGAATAAGGAATCGATAAGAAAAGCCAACCCGATGTGTCTGTGGTAATATTTCCTGTTACAACATCATTATTCATTTTTATGTTTTTCAATGTATTTTGTTGCAACTGCTCCACGTCAGTGACATAACTATCAAAAGATTGTGAATATACTACTATATTATCTAAATTAAACTGACAAGCATTGGTTGGAATATGAATACGGACATGATGAATACCACCTTGCTTTTCATATCCAAGATTAATATAATAATTTTGCATCCCAGGATTATATGTATTATAATTAGAAAGAATGGATTTCTCTTTCCAACGGTTACATTCCACATCTTCTATAGAAAACGACCAATCAGCAAATCCCGCCTGATCTATATTTATACCTTCTAGTGCAATGTAAATTTCTGAGTTATCTGGACGATTAAATTCTAATTCTATATATCCACCGTCTATATAAAAATCATTACTGGGTAAAAGTGTATTATTTGTGTAAGTAACATTAAAATAATTACTAATTTTAGATGATACCTTTTTTGAGTGAAATGTATAATCCGCGCTATTTGTAGTCTCTTGTTTATCTAATACTAAAGCTTTAAGCATAATCTCTTGACGTTCTAAAGTTTCTAGTTTTTCATATTCTTTTTCAGAAATAGTATCTTTATACATAAACCCTATAGGTAATGCATAATTATTTTCATAAACATTTTTATATTCTGAACTTAAACTTTCATTTAAAGTATAGCCATATGGAACATACTCTTCCTCGGAAGGAATATAGTATTTAACACCAGCTATTTCTTCAAGATAAGTTCTACTATCAAATCCTAAACAGAGGATATTTTCCCTTAAACCAGAATTACTATTTAATTGCATATATCTCGTAGTATTCTTATCCATAACATTATTATAGAATGAACAGCCATAATAATTATTTAAAGCAGAAGCACTTAAACCTTCACGTTTAGTTTTACCCTCGTCTATTCTAAAAAAAGAATGATCAATATTTTTTATCTGTTTAATCTGTTCTTTCGAAGTACCATTAGCCAAAGTATCTAATTCATCTCTATTAACATATTCAGAAAGCATATTACCTTTATCTTCAGAATATATATAATCGCTAAATATGAATAACGAGCAAAAAACAATTACTGAGATTCCACCCATGTTTATAATATATCTAAATTTAAAAATATTAGAACAGAAAACCCACATTAATGAAACTATAAGAAGAAAAAAAGCAATTTGGACATAAATGTTATTTTTCTCTTCACGATAAACTAACATACCATAACCAATCCCATATAAGACTAATATTAAACATGTTAGTTTACTAATTTTATTATAACCTGGTAACATTTTAGCAAAAATAAATGCCATAAAAAGAATGAAAACATACACCCATCGATGATTTATTACATTAAAACCAGATAATATATAAGTAAAAATAGGTATCAATAGAAATAAGCCCATGATTATTGCAAAAATTTTCAGTCCTAAAAGTTCTTTTAATTTTCTATTAAAAAAAAGTAATATGACAGAAATAGCGCTAATTGGAATAACACCTATAAATAAATCAAATTCTGGAAGGGGTGAATATGCCCAAAGTTTTACTGGGGCAATAGTATACTTTAATAGACCTCCAAACCAACCTTTTCCATAATAAAACATATTTTCTATGCTTTGTTTTGCACTTGTCGATCTATTTGAATTTAAAAAAATATAAATATTGGGAAGTAAAACAACAAACGCCATACCTATTCCCAACAAATATGAACGTATTGAAAGGAATGATTTCTTGAAAAATGAATTTCTTGAGAACGGGTATACGAGTATATTTTTATTAAATTGAAATACTCTAATTAAAAAATATATAATACAAATTATGGTATTAATATATAAATAAAAATAGCTCGTCCATGTAGAAAAAAATATACCTATTATAAATATAGTTGATGATTGTTTTTCTATAATTTTTTCTATACCAATAAAAAGAATAGGTAAATATATCATTGGCATCAAAAAAACAGGCCATTTTACTCCAAACACTAATGCGTAAACAGAAAATGTATACACGAAACTAGCTAATAATGTAGGCCAAACTCTGTTTTTCATATACAAACTATACGCTGAAAAAGATGCCCCTACTAAATAAAATCTAAAAATTATGATAATTAAATACGCCTTTTCCAGATAATTTTCAGGCACAAAAATAGATAAGAAAGATAATGGTTCTAAATACCATGTTCCTAAAAAAGAAAAAATATCATTTCCTAGTCCAAGACTGAAATCATAAAATTTTAAATTTCCATTTAAAAATGCTTCTCTCAAAAAATCGCCCAAATAAGAAAATGCAGGATAAAGAATGCTAGGAGCATCTTTTACCCAAGCCATAACTTTACCATAACTATGAAATGGATAAAATACTCCTATAATTAAAATCATAAATAAAATACTATAGATACAATAATAAAATATATACGGATGTTTGATCCTTACGTTCTTCATACACTACCTCTTTTTGAATTTCTAAAAACCCAAAATTTACTGGCTACGTAGTTGATAATTATAACAAGGATATTTACAAAAATCTTTGATATCATTTCATTCCAAGACAAAATTATAACAAATAAGAACATGAGAGCTGTATCCAGTATTCCAGTTCCTAGTCGAACAAGAAAAAAATTTATCATTTCCTTGACCGCTACAGAACCTGTCCAGGATTTACTCTCAAATACCCATAGCTTATTAGTTAAAAAGGCAAAGATAAATGCACATATCCATGCAAAAATATTAGACACTAAAAATTGAATATGAAATATATTATTAAAAATATAGAACGCCACTATATTAGTTACAGTAGCGCCTACACCAAAAATGCCATACATAATTAATTCTTTATATTTAACACATAGTTTTATTATTCGATTCAACATGAAGATCTCTTTCTTAAAATATTTTCTTTCTTTTCAAATTTTACTTTAAATGCAATCCGTAGATATTTAAAAGTTTGAAGCAGGGAATTCTGGGATTCTCCTTCTTGGCGTGCAGCCCATGCAGAAGGGATCTCATGTATTTTAACACCAAGACAAATCGGCTTTAGTGCCGTTTCAAGGAAGAAAGGATGTTTCATTTCTTCCCAATGAATTTTTTGGAATAATTCAGTTGGGGCCAAACGATATCCAAATGTTATATCTGTTAATTTTACTCCATAAAATATAGCAAATATTTTCTGAAAGAAAAAATTCAGCAGCCACTTCACTTTACTGTATCCTTCAAAGCTGCCCTTTTTTAACCATCTAGAAGCAGTAATCATATCATCAGGATATTTTTTCGATAATGCAATAAACTCTTTCACACTATGAGGATCAGTTTCCAGATCTGGTGCCATCATAATGGTATGACTCCCAGTTGCATAATCCATTCCGTCTTGCACAGCCCCTCCAGCAAAAGCTCTTGTTTGATAAAGAATATGAAGAGGAATCCCATTTTGCTCTGAAGTTTTTTTTGCTGTTTCTATTGCATTTAATGAAGCAGATTCTGTACGTTCACATACAATCGCTATAAATTCTTTAATATCTTTATGATCACATTCCTGTAATATAATTTCTACAGTTTGGATAAAAGAAAAAGTTTCATTTAAAGTCGGTAGCAATATTGAAACAGATTGAAATCTACTCATAAATAATATACCTCTATAATATAAAATTTATTTTTTCTAATCCAAGTATCTCTTTAACAGCAGTATTATCCATTAATGTTGATGCAGCTCTTTTAGTTTTAAAAATATTACCGCCCTCGCTTAAAGAAATTCCTTTAACTAAAGTTGAACTAACCCCCAATTTTTGAGCAATTTTAATCCCTATATCATATTTTGATAAGCTTTCATCACCACATACATTTAAAATTGACGGTATTTGCTGGGGCTTTTCACAGAGATCTACAAGCAAATCAGCAGCAGTTTTGAAGTTAAGGGAAGAGCGATAAGAGTCTTTAAACATCTCTATAGATTCACCACGTTTTAGTTTATCTACAATTTTATCATAAAAATGTAATTTTCCAGGGACAAGACTTGGTGCGATTAAAAATGGATATCGCACAACATTAAATCCATAATAACGGACTATGCTTTCGGCTGCTGCTTTATTTTTCCCATATATATTAACGGGATTTAGCTGATCGATTTCTTTAAAATGATAGCCATTTACACTATTGCCATAGACACTATCTGTTGAAGCATAAAAGAGTTTGCGAGCAAAAAAAAGTTTATTTATACATTTAGATAAAGTAGTAACATTAATATCCCAGGCCTTTTGCGAATGCTCTGCTACCAAATCCGGATGATGATATGCTGCCAAAAAAACGACTTTCAAGTCAGTTATTTTTCTTACTTTATTTACAACCTCATTAAAGTCGTTATCATTTGTAATTTCACATTTAAGCCATATGACTCTATCCGTATTTTCCAAATGGTCAATATTTCTAGCCGTCACGTAGATACTATCACTTGTTTTTTCTAATATACTTTTTAATATGTAACGTCCTAAATAGCCGTTTCCACCTATAATCAGATACATAACTTAGATACCTCGATTTCATCACTTTGAGAAAAAAAGTTCGACTCTAGCATTGCACAGATAGTATGATATATTGGTAAATGTAATTCTTGTATTTTATATGTTTCTATTTCGGGAACATGTATTACAACATCCGAATATTGATCCAAGAGACTTAATTTTTGTCCACACATTCCAATTACTTTCATCCCTTTTGCTTTTGCAACAAGAGCCGCACGAATAATATTTTGAGAATTTCCAGACGTACTGATGGCCCAAAAAACATCATTTGTTTTACCCAATCCCACAAGCATTTGTGCATAGATATTTTCGGCTTCTGTATCGTTTATTATGGCAGTAGACAAACTTGTTAATGAAGGAAGGGAAATTGCTGGAATACCACCCTCCAGACTTGTAGCCAGTTTTTCGCCAAGAGAACCGTATCGCCTCAGTGCATTTGCCAAGACAGAAGATACTGTTCTTTTTGAGTTGAAAGACTTCATAAGTTCCCCTACAATGTGTTCAGAATCTGAAGCACTTCCCCCATTTCCCGCGATATAAACTGTGCCTCCGTTTTTTATACTTTTAACTAAAATATAGAAACTGTTTTCTATAGAGTTTCTGCAACTATTTAATTTAGGATACCTATCAAACAATTCATTACAGATGTTCTCCATTGTATCAAAATCATTATTCATAAATATCTTTTTCTCCGTTTTGCAATTCTACTCCTTTGTCATACATACTCACCAGCCAAGTATCCTCTTCATAGTAGAAACTATGTAAAACATAAGGAGGTATTTTAAACATATCACCTTTAGAAAATATATACTCTTCAGACACTTCATCCTTTTTAAGACAAAGTTTTAATTTACCACTGACAACATAAAACAGCTCGCTGTTAATTTTGTGATAATGATTACCACGCAAAACATTTTTTAAAGAAAAAATTACATTAACCTGCTTATAATCTTCTCTGATGAGTTGAACCAATTCTCCACGCTGATCTTTAAACTTAAAATTTGGTTCTATTAATTCTAAAAGCATTTACTTATACTCCTTTACTAAGTCCATCGCATCTAACATACACAAGTCCATATTTTTATAATTCCATGTGCCCCATCGTCCCAATAACTTAAAACCAGGCACATCCTTAAAGTATGCTTTAATAGATTCAATGTTTTTTCTATAGTTTAGATCGTGAATGACATATGCATATTCTGTAAATTCGCTATCTAAAACCTTTTCAAATCCCAGTTCTTTTGGAAGAATATTAGATTGGTTTGCAAAATTACTATCTATATCAAATTTAGGACCGATTATTTCTAATGCACCACAGCCACGATTCTTCACTGGGCATGCATATGGTGTTAATGCGCTTTGATATCCTACTCTGTGAGAACGATACTCATGGGAAGGAATATACAGCCATGTAATATCTGTTTCCGGACATTCAAATAAAACTGTTGTCAAACTGTTATATTTTAGGTCTCTGATATATTCAGAAACCTCCTGGGGAAGATCCATAATCTTAGGTAATACAGGTAGAGGAATTGTAGAAATAATCTCATCATAAAAATCTGTTCCATTAATACACCATCTATGGTTTATATATTCAATACGTTCAATTTTTTGGTCATAGAGAATACTAAGATTTTCAGAAATTGCATTTATCATACTTTGGATTCCACCCTTTAATGGATAATAAAAGGTAGAGTGCGGCATTTTTCTTTCAGTAGGATCCTTAAGCATCATAGAAGCGAGCATTTCTTTTTTGGTGGGCAAAGGCATTTTCCCCTGCATCCATTTTGTTTCCATCTTTTCCAACGGATATGCCCAGATTTTTTCATTATATGGAATCATATAATAATCAGCGATAGATTTTCCAAAGTTCCACGTAAGCCAATCTCTAAAATTATCTGGCTCTGGACCATTTTGTGACATCATAAAATCATATACGCAGTTAATAGCATCTGAAGTATCTAATTCACATAAGGATAATTCGAATGGATAAGAGACATATCTGCCATTAAAAAATATTTTTGCATTTCGAACGGTATACTGCCAATTTTCTTTGGGATAAATCGAAAATACCCAATCCATGACCTCTCTATGCTTTGAATTCAAAATATGCCCCCCATGTGGATCATAGAGATAATTATTTGTAAAACGTGTACGTGCTAATCCTCCCGGCGTATTATTTTTCTCATAAACTGTAACATTAAATCCCTTATCATGAAGTAATCGGGCAGCTGTAAGCCCGGATACCCCAGCGCCTAATACTGCTATATCCATTTCTTTTTCTCCTCAATCTCCAATAAATTTTTTAACAAACTCTAATAAATCTTTACAATATTCAAAATCGCCATCCTTAGGTTTGCCGATCAAAATGCTTTTACAGCCCGCTGCATTTCCTGCTTGCACATCTGCCAAGGAATCACCGATCATATAAGAACTTTTAAGATCTATATTGTACTTTTGAGCAGCTTGTAAAAGCATGCCCGGCTTAGGTTTCCTACAGGAACATTCTATTTTATATTCCTCTCTCTCACCTTCAAAACCTTTATCTGGATGATGTGGGCAGAAAAATATATCATCTAGGTATGCTCCCTGTTCCCCGAGTAAAGTTTCCATTTTCAGATGAATTTGCTCCAATTCTTCCAGCGTACAATCTCCTCTAGCAATTACAGGTTGATTTGTTATAACTATTGCCAGATACCCAATATCATTTATTTTTTTAATAGCTTCTGCAACGCCTGGCAATAATTCCATTTGGGAAGGGTCTGTAATAAATCCCTTATATTTATTGATGGTACCGTCCCTATCAAGAAAAACAGATCTTTGTGGATTTTTCAAATTTTTGCGATGAATCCTTCCTTCTATAAAATCTTGACATATACTATAATAGCGTTCAGGCGTCCCCATGTCCTTTACATATTCAGGTGAATCATAAGCATATACATTACCAAAGGATACTAAAGGTTTTAATATATCTCTGTCTAAATCATATTTTCCCGGGTGAGATAATGTTTTTTCAATAACACTTCTAGAAATAATATGGATACCTGCGTTTACACGATTTTTATAAATAGTTCTAGGCTCTTCTTTATTAAGCCACTTTAAAACCTTTTTATTTTCATCTGTAATAATCAAAGCACTGTCATATGGATGGCTATTAGGATGTGTTAATAAAGTCGCATCTGCCTTTTTAGAAGTATGAAAAGCAATCATTTTTTCAAAATCGACATCAAAAACAATGTCACCGTTCAATAGAAGGAAATCATCTGACAAAACATCTTTTAAGTCATACAAAGAGCCGGCCGTTCCCAACGGTGTAGATTCGTGATAATACTCTATATGAATCCCCCATTTGCTTCCGTCTTTAAAATAATTCTCAATTATGTTGCCAAGATGCCCTGTTACAATAATTATTTCATTGAACCCTTGGGCTTTTAGATTTAAAAGCTCATGCTCCAAAATCGGTCTATTGTCGATTAATATCATTGGCTTGGGAATATCACTTGCCACGGAAGAAATCCGTGTTCCCTTACCGCCGGCCATAATTACAACTTTCATTATATCTATCCTTACCGAGTCAAAAATTCTGTACCGTTTTTAACTCGATCCCTCCAATAATTTAGTAAATCGCCCATAGTTTTTTCAAAAGGAATAATCGGCTCCCAACCGGTATGCTTTTTAAATTTCCGGCAGTCAGGAACCTGTAAATCAGCATCGATCGGACGGAGCCTTTCAGGATCCGTTTCAATTTTGATAACATCTTTCATTGGTGAAAGGTCAATCAAGGTATGAAGAGTATCTCCTACTGTACAAGTATAGGATCCCCCAATATTATAATACTCTCCAGCAACTGGGTTTTTGGTTACTAACATATAATACGCTCTGACTGCATCACGAACATCAGCATATGTTCTAAGGGAATCCAGATTTCCCACTTTTACAACAGGTGGAATCATCCCCTGCTCAATCATTGCAATCTGCTTTGCAAATGTAGATTCATGAAAAACATCCCCTCTTCGCGGTCCGGTATGAGTAAACATTCTGGTTGTCATTACCGTCATATTAAATGCTTCTGCATAATATCTCCCCAGCAAGTCCGTCCCCACTTTAGAAATGGCATATGGAGATGCCGGATGGAAAGGGCACTCCTCATGTATACCTGTCTCAGGTTTTTTATCTGCAGGAATCTTTCCAAATACTTCGGATGAAGCACACACGTGAATGATAGGGGAATAGGATTTATCTTCTGACATAGTTAAACGGATGGATTCCATCAATCGACAGGTTCCCAAGATATTTGTGTTCAACGTATCAATTGGGGCTGTAAAACTAGTTAATGGATAGCTTTGTGCTGCCAGATGAAATATATAATCTGGTTTAATTGCACGTATGACACTAATCAAAGACACCTGATCATTTAAATCTGCATATTCAAAGAATACACGATCTTTTTTATTTACTCTATCTAATAAATGCTGAACATTATCTAATGGGCTTCTCCATCTGCACACTCCATAAATGTCCCAATCTGTATTTTCCAAAAGAAAATCACATAAATGGGAACCTACCATTCCTGTTATACCTGTAATTAATGCTTTTTTCATCATAATACCTCCTAGCTAAATATGTTTTTTTAAATTATAATCTTCAGATTTATAGTATAAAATTCGTGTTCCTTGGCTTTCGAATTTGAAAGGCACAAATAAAAAATCATTCAATTTCTTTAATACTTCATCCTGTTTTTCTCTTTCAACATACAAAAGTAAAAAGCCTCCTCCTCCGGCGCCCAAGATTTTACCTCCTATTGCACCCGCTTTTAATGCTTTTTCATAAATGATATCAATGGCATCTGTAGAAACTTTACTGCTTATTCCTCTTTTTAACCGCCAAGTATAATCAAGCAGTTTTCCGAATTCCGTAAGTGATGTCTTTGAAGTCAAAATATTCTCTGCATCATTTACTAATTGTTTCATTTCAAGAAGATCTTTAACCTTGTTTTTAATATTCTTTTCCTGTTCCTTGGCAATGGTACTAGAGAATCTAGAAAATCCTGTAAAAAACAGCATTAAATTTCCATTTAACTCTTCAAGTCTTTCTCTTGAAATTATAATTGGATTAACATGAAAACCTTCTTTATCAAAATCAATCCGATTAAATCCACCATAGGCCGCTGCGATTTGATCTTGAATACCCCCGCTTTCTTTGCATAAAGTTCTTTCTAAATAAATAGCATCCTCTGCTAATTTTCTTTTGGAAGCATATTTACCTTTCAGTGCATAAAAAGCATTTAACATACCTACCGCAAAAGAACTGCTTGTCCCCAATCCGGACCTTGCAGGCAGATCAGCATCATATCCAATAATCAACTCATGCATATCCAACATTCTCATTGCTTCTCTAACTGCAGGATGTTCTATTTCATTTATGGAAGAAACCCGTTCAATTTTCCCATAAGTTATTTGAGTTGTATAGTTAAAAAATCTCGGCAAATGACGTACGGTTAAATAACAATATTTATCAAAAGAAGTAGAAAGCACACTACCACCATACTTTTCATAAAAATCAGGATAATCCGTACCTCCTCCAAAAAATGACATTCTAAATGGAGTTTGTGAAATAATCATTTGTATACCTCTTTCTAATATAATTCTACAAAATATTTTATTAAGTCATTTATGTAAGCAACTGGATGTCCTTATAGATATTAAAGCTTTTATATTTTAACACATATTCCTACAAAATTCTAGTCCATTTTGAGTATATGCTATGAATTAAAGTTATATAAGTTAATTATGACTTTTTATATTTCTATCTTAGGGCAAAATTTTTTTCCTAAACTGTATCCTTTCCAGATAATTATTATCCGTCTAATCTTCTTTCCTTTGGATCGTAATAAAATCTTTACACTTTCCTTAAAATATCTGGCAAATAATTTTCTTCTTTTTTCTTTTCTTCTATATCTGCTGATATATACCTGATTTCTATAGTCATATACATATCTCTCTATTCGATCTTCAGGCGCCTCCGCTATTCCCAGCTTTGCATTCGCACCCATTTTGTGAATGATAATACTTCCTGTATCAAGAAATCCCTGACATTTTTCGCTTAATCTAAGTGTGTATTCTGAATCATCTCCATAAATAAAGAACTCCTTAATTGGTAATCCAACTATATGCCCATAATGGAGATCGACAAAGCATCCTACAAAAGAGCAGCTTTCTATAGGCAACAGACCATTTTTAACAATTTCCAGATTTTTGTATATCTTTTCAGTCTCTATTGTCGGTTTGTTCATATAACATGGCGTATCATCGGTCCATAAAACAGTGCTTGCCAAAAAAGAAAAGGCATGTATGGGAAGTCTGTCTGCTGACTCTGTCAGACTTTTCAATGCGTCTTTTTCCGGTACCGCATCATCATCCATGATCCAGCAGTAATCATATTCCTGTCCATAAATATATTTCAGCCCATAGTTAAATCCGCCGGCGCCTCCAAGATTTTCTCCCGTATTAAAATATTTTATTCTTTTGTCCCGGGCCATATATTTTTCAATCAATTCCCCAGTACCGTCTGTACTATTGTTATCGCAGATAATCAAATTCAGATTTGAATAAGATTGATTTAGAACAGCTTCTATATTTTCCTTTAAATATTTTTTCCTGTTATAAGTTACCACTAAAACTGCTATTCTTTTATCCATACTTGTATCCTCTTTTAATGATTTATTATGTTTATCTGCACTTTCCTGTATATCTCACTTAAAAGGCTGGGATGTTTCATAAAAGAAAAAAGTACACTAATACAGCCTCTCAGATATTTTTTCTCATGGATCAATGACTTGTACTTCACTCCATCTTCATACCGTTCTTCTATGAAGCGCATATATTTCTCATCTCTGATTCTTCTTTCATATTCCTGAAGTACTCTTTCTGTAGAATAATGGTTCTTGCCTGCTTCTTTGCGTATACAGGCTGCCATTACATCCTGTTTTGTTTTATTTTGCATAGAAATACCGGTATTTCTTATGCGGTACTGAAGCAGTACTTTATTCTGTCCGCAGACACAATATCCTTCATGCACCGCTCTGCAGATAAAATCATAGTCCTCGGCATACTCCACCGAATTGTATTGGTGCAGCTTTTCTAATATATCTTTTTTAAAAAGCCAGGTTGGATGAAAACTGCAATTCACATATTTCAGAGTCCTCTTACAGCCATCCGGTGTATTTCCTCTTGTCTTTTCAGAAAAAAGTTTTTTATCATTTTCATCTATATATTCGATTCCGGCAAAGACAAAGTCAGCATTATTTTTTCTCAGATAATCCATCTGGTCGGCCAAACGTGATTGTAAAGATATATCGTCCGCGTCCATCCTGGCTATAAAACTCCCTGTAACATATTTTAAGGCTTTATTTAATGAACACACCAGTCCCATATTCTGCTTATTAATGAAAAACCGGATCCTGGAATCCTTTTCAACATAATCTTCAATAACTATTTGCAATTCTTTGTTTAACGGATTATCCAAAATAATAATAAATTCCAGATTTTGATAGGTCTGTCCTAAAATAGAATCTATAGCAGCTTTCAATTCTATTTTCTTTTCATTATAGACACTCATAATCACAGATATCTTTTCTTTTTCCATTTCTTTTGGCACCTCATCCTTAAGAAAGCAATGTATCCGAACGATCTTGCGTTATCTTTTTAATTTCTCCATTCATAATATTTTCCGATTCCGAAGACAGAGAATCTATATACCATCCGTTTTCTGTATGCTTTAATGTAAATCCCGCCAGATAATACTTTGCACTATATTTGAGAACAGCTAATATTTCTGCTTGATCATCCTTACTTTCTACTTCTTTCGTACCAACCAGTTCCATATAATGTATGTCTTGGGGTGTCAGTTTACTGACAAGTTTATCCGCCGTCATTCCAAGTTCTTCAAGTGAAATATTGTCCTCATCAGCTTTTACTCCTAACAAACCTAAGTACAGATTTTTAATCTGTCCTGCAAAAATCCCCTGTTCTTTAAGAATTTTGCTGTTGTCAGTATTTTCCTGGTTTAAGAATTCGTCCAGCCTGCTGCCAAAGCTCATGGCAGATGATATATCATCTTTCTGTATATATAAGATGAATTTTTCTACTGTTTCCTGAGCTGTCTGGCCATAGTTTGGTGCAACCCAAAAATAATTTGCAGGTAAAAGTCCTCCTTCCGTATATTTTTCTTCCTGTATCTTAGCATCTTCATCTGCAAAACCCTGCAGATATTTCGTTAATTTATTCCCCTCATTTTCTGAGCCCTTTAATTGCTCAATTCGTGTTTCATCGGATTCTGTATTTCCTTCTTCTCCTATACCAGCCAGTTCTGATGTTGCAGAAAGCATTTTCCAATATCCATAATATTGTCCTAAGGTAAATCCTATCAAATAATTATGACCGTCTTTCCTATATAGTCCATATACTTCACATATTGCATCCGCCCCTATGATCTCTGCCTGCTCCTGCATAGTGATTTTATAATCACCTTTCAACTGGTCGACTGGTCTGATATAATCTACTTCTACGATTGATCCATCTAACTGATTTTTAATAATTTCATAAATATGATTATAATAATTAGTAATTTCACAGGATGTTATTGGAAAATATGTTCTATATGCCTTTGCCGGCATTGGTATGTGAATGCTGAATGTACCCTCATAATTTATGAGTTTCGTCACATCCATCTGCAGTGATAACTCATCGATCGCACAGCCGCGAAGGAATTTGTCTTCGTCCTTCTCTTCAACAGCAGCACTTAAATACTTTATGAGTTCTCTGGGATCAGCAAAGCCATCCAAGGTATTTTCTCTTTGTAAATCTTCTGATATAAATTGCGGATCAAATCTTTCATTTTCCTGATTTTTCCTGTATATCAATATAGCCAATATCAATATAACAAGAAGAATTGATCCAATAAACACGGGGCAATTTTTTAGACATTTTATTATTTTATTCATATACTGCTCTTTCCTTGTACTTTTCTAACTGTCAGGTCCGCCAGAAGCGCCCATAAGAAGGGATTATATGCCAAGTCCATCAAATGGTGCTCTACCATGCATTGAATAGCTACAATGCACAGGGTCAATATCAACACAAAATCCCGATTTAGATAGGCGCGATAATTAATAATAAGCATTGCACCTAAGATAATCATCAATACCAAAATTCCATATTGAAGCAAAACATATAAATAGGAACTATCCAAGAAAAAATAATTTACTTGTTCTTTTACTGTTCCTCCATTACCCTGCATAGGAATCCACTGTCCTAAATACGAAAGGCCGTACAGGTCAATTCCCTTTTTTCCTAAACGCAGACGATAACTTAACACTCTGTCCAGGAGAACCAAAAACTTATTGTTAGAAGAAAAAAGCATAGAACATATTATCATTCCTCCAGCACAAAGGACCGGAACTGCAGATAAAATAGTGCTGATTTTCCAGCCAAAAGGTATACGTTTTTTCTTGGTGCATTTTTTATGCCATATTTTATAACCGCCAAAAGCAAACATGATAATTTCTAGGCATATGGAATTTAACCTTGCTTGGCAAAAAATGTAGACAAATACACCTAATCCGCCGATTACTAAAAGTTCAAAGTAAGAAATTTTTTCTTTTCTAAGATAAGCATAGGCCAGTACAATGTAAAGGATATGAGCAGAAAAATCTGTTGGATAATTACATCCAAATGCTATCCTGATATTTCTGCCCTCCTGCATGTAAACCAGATTCTCAATATGTCCTGTCAATGCCGCTGCAATTGTTATAAGCAGTAATATTAAAGATATCACAAAATAGATCTTTACAATCTTTTTAAAAGATATCCCTCTGGCTCCCATTATCAGCAATGCAGTGTTTAATACCTCATCAAAACCGTTTCTTTTAAAAACAACTGCAAAAACAACAAATAGCCCCGCACATATGATCATTTCCCAAATAGAATAACGTTCGCTATAGCACATCCTCAATAAGATACAAGTTAGAAGTAATATTCTCATATAGGGAAGAAAATTTTCTGACCACTGTATCTGAAACATAGTGGTGTTCAGGAAGCTGTAGATCAATAATCCCGAGAATACGGTCAGATAGGCAATTTCTAATATTTTTTTGATCGAATCTTCTGGTATTTGAATTTTTGTCATTTTCATACTCCATTTGCAACTTTATAATAAAATTCTAATAGTTTTGATGCGTTCTTCTTGATATCATACCCGGCTTCCTGTATACATTTCACTCCCTTTTCTCTGTCAGAACTATTATATAATTTCAAAATATACTCTGACCAGATAGACGCTTCTATAGTAATAGGAAGAAATTCTACAGACTCCGTCATTTTCATTTCTCTGGTTATCACATCAGAAAAGATACATGGAAGCCCTGCTGCCTGGGCTTCTACTCCTACTAATGGGAGACCTTCGTGAGTACTCGGCATAGCAAAGACATCCATCGCCTGCATGTAGTCTTGAACTTTGTCAGTGATACCTGTAAAAATCACTCGCTCATAAATATTTAACTCTTGAGATTTATGTTCTATGTAATGACGCTGTTCCCCGTCACCGACCAGTATCAGCACGGCCTCTACCTTTCTTTTTACAAGATCTTCAAGTATAGACAGTAAATATTCTTGATTTTTTAATGCATAAAATTGGCCTACATGTCCAATTACCAAGGACTCATCAGGGATATTAAGCATCTTTCGCATACTACATCTTTTTTCCATGGAAAATTTATACTTATTGGCATCTATTGAGTTATGAAATACTATGAAATCACGCTCCTTATATAGCCATTTTCCAGATGCCTGACTGCAGGCCAATGCATAATCGTAAGATTTCATAAAACTATCATATAAGAGCCTGTTCAGAATTTTATATGTGCACTGTGTACTATGTGCATGAACGATTTTTTTTATTTTGATTTTTCTTGCTGCAAATAATTCTATTTCCATCAAAGCACTGTTTCCATGCACATGCATGATGTCATACTTTCCGTCTTCTAAAATCCTTTGCAGATGTCTGATATAACTATACACATTTTTCTTTCGATTTGGCAATGTAAAAACCTTATCACCATTATCTTCGATTCTATTGCCCAGTCTTTCATCTACATTTGTATGAACGATAAAATCAAACTTTACACTATCACTCTTCATATTGGTGTAGTAATTCATGATCACATTAACAATCCCATTTATTTCAAACGGAACCGTACATACTACTAAAATCTTCATACTTATCCCTGCCGATTTTCAAAAAGCTTGTCTACGATCTTTTCCAGTTTTCTGTTAAACTCCAGATTATTACTCTTCAGTTCTTTTGGCATCTCAGACACGATCTGGTCATAATCAGCTATGATCTCTTCCAGTTTTTCAACGCCTTCCACTAAGATAATATTTTTCTGACGCTCATATACCTTCCTGGCAAAATCTACCTGATGGTCATTTACATGTTCTCCAAACTCTGCCTTTCTTGGAACTACCACCGGAATTTTTCCTGCTTGAAGTACAGATATAAAACTGGAGGGGCCCCCGTGGGTGATCACAATATGGGCGGTCCGGATTTTTTCCTCCATCTCTTTATAGGGAAGCAGCTTTCGCCATTGGCAGTGTTTCGGTTCGTAAGTGCTGTAGCCAGACTGAATAAAAACCGGTTCCCGGATTGTCCCCTGCTCCTTCAGCTCATCTATTTTTTTTATAAGACGGTTGAACTGCTGTTCATGAGTTCCCACAGTCACAAAGATCATCAGAATATCCCTCCCAGATTCAAAGCTTTCTTATATACCTTTTTCTGTTCTTTCCACTGGACAATAAAGCAGTCCACAATGGGATAAACCAGACGTCCGGTCAGAGTAGCCTTATCGATCCTGTCATAAACTTCTATATAGATCAGTTTCTTTCCCATCAATTTTCCCAGATAGAAGAAAGGTACAGCCACCGCTGCGCCGGATGATATAATAAGATCAGGCTTCTCCCGGCGGAGCACTTTCCATGCCACCACAGTATTCCGGATCAGATTTTTTAAGTTTCTGTTGGTTGGATAATAGCAGGGATATACTTTTTCTCCCTCCAGGATACTTCTGGCGTCCTCTTTATCAAAGGTTACCCAAAATCTTTCTTTCTCTTTCCAGAATGGTTTCAGCATATACAAATGTGTCAAATGCCCTCCACTGGAGCCTACTAAACATACTTCCATACTTTTCCTCGCCTGCTTATATCATTTTTCATACGGATCCTTTTCCCGTAACTACCACTTTCACCGTCTGGCACAGGATTTTCAGATCCAGTCCGATATTCCACTCTTCAATATATTTTTTGTCAAGAGCCACTACTTCTTCAAAATCCACGATATCGCTTCTTCCGCTGACCTGCCACATTCCGGTAAGTCCGGGCTTTGCTGCCAGCCGCACTTTGTGGTGCCGTTCATATTGCTCATACTCATCTACAGTAGGCGGTCTGGTTCCTACCAGGCTCATGTCCCCTTTCAGAACATTAAAAAACTGGGGAAACTCATCCAGAGATGTTTTACGGATAAATCTTCCGATAGGGGTCACTCTTGGATCATTGTCCATTTTAAACATAAATCCCTGCATCTTATTTTTTTCCATCAGCTCTTTTTTTCGCTTTTCCGCATCTGGATACATGGAGCGGAATTTATAGATGCGGAACTTTCTTCCGTTTTTCCCTACTCTTTCCTGCGAAAAAAAGATAGGACCGGGGCTTTGTATATAAATAATGGGACCCAGTATCACTGTCAGGATAGCTGTAAAAATAATTCCTACAATGCCTCCCAGAATATCCATGATCCTTTTTAAGAGAAGCTGCCGGGTATCTGCAAATTTAATACTGGTGGTAAGGACTGTGTGCCCTGCAAAGTTTTCCACAATAGATTTCCCGGAAAACCGGTAATTGCTGCCCAGATTATAGTGGGTGGTAATCCCCATTTCATTACAGGCAGCCATGATATCTCTCACATAGGAATTTCGCCTGCTCCCATCTATGAACACCTGGTCTACCACCATATTCTGAAGGACTTCCACAGCATTTTCCCTCGCTGCCACCACCGGGATATCTCCGATCTTTTTTTCACCTGTCCTGTCCAGAAGGATAATACCGCTGATATAAAAATCTGTGTAGTCTATCTGCTCTAACACTCTCAGAGTCTGGTCTACATTGCTTTCTGTGGTAACAAGGATCATTTTATCCAGATATTTTTTATCCTTCATTTTTCTTCTGATATAAAGCTTCCAGAGGCTCCGCACACAATAGGTAAACGCAATGCCAAACAGCCACATCTGGATAAAAACCGCTCTGGAAAAAATAGAAGAGGATTTCGTAAAAAAGAGATAGGTAAATTCAATTACGATCACCGTAGAGATCAGCAGAAGGACTTTCTTGAATTCCTGGAAATACCCCCTGCGGACAATATTTTTATAATTTTCCAGGAAAAAACCTGCGCACAGCTCTACTAACGCCATAATAATACCCATATTCCGGTATTCTTCCCAGCTGTAGGGAAGGATCAGTCCATGGCGCAGCATAAAAGCGACGATATAGGCAATCTGCATGCAGATCAGATCCAGAAGTATAAAATCCCAGTGCTTCAGCCAACTGTTTTTTCCTGTCTGATACATATCTTTTGGTCTCCTTTTATTTTTTCCTCCGTATCATGGAAAGTCCCATATTCAGGATTTCCATTACAATAGGTTCTTTCATCAAAAGCAGCAATCCGCCGTAGATGCCAAAGAACACCACAGCTTCTCCTGCCAGCACTGCCAGAGCCAGGATCAGTGAGGCTGACTGCATATTTATATTTATATAGAGCAGCACGCCTGCGATTCCGGCACATACCAGTGCGATCAGGATTTTCTTTAAATCTATATCTTTCATCAGTCCTGTCAGAATATCTCTCAAATAAATGCATTGTACCACAAGAACTGCCAGTTCCGCCATAACTGTTGCAAAAGCTGCACCTGAAGATGCATAATTTGGTATTAAAATAAGGTTCAGGATGAAATCCACTGCTGCCCCCCATAAAATTGACTTTAAGACCAGATTCTCCCGGCCCATAGGAGTCAGTATCTGGATCCCGGTAATATTTGATAAACCGATTAAAAGCAGTGTGATCATCAGCAGCTGCATGGGGAGAACCGCCGGTAAAAATTCTTCGCCTGAAATTGCCAGAATGGATTCTCTGGCAAAGATAATAAAAAATATCATCAGAGAGGAGGCCGCCACGATCACGAACCGGAAGGCTTTGGTCACTGTCCGCTTAAAAGCCTCCTTTTCTCCTTTTTCTATATAGAAGGACATTCTTGGTAAAAGAACCGTACCTAAAGAAGTAACTACATTTACCAGGATTGTCTTAATCTTTACAGATGCATCATAATATCCCACATCTGTATTTGTTTTCATAAAGCCCAGCATGACTTTGTCAAGATTCGTATAAATACTGATAGATGCCGACATCATAAAAAAGGTAAATATCGGCCTAATATGGCGTTTAAAATCATAGGGGCCTGTCTTCCTGAAAGATATATACTTTCTCATATTAAGGAAGTTCAAAATTCCTGACCCGTAGCTGGCAATAGCACTGATTCCGCCATAAATAACATAGTCCTTGGGAGAATGGATAAAAGCAAACATCAGTATAATACCTAATATTTTAAACGCCACCGTACAAGCTGTAATATAGGAATACTGTTCCAGGGCACTGTAAAGCCAGGATACTCCCATCGTATTCAATACAATTGCAATACTTACAATTGTTAAAATTTCTTTCTGCTGAGAAAATTTGGGAACAACTGCAATCGCTAAGAAATATGCCACATACATAATAGCTGTGGTTATCCCATTAATGATCAGCAATTCCTGCACTGTCTGGGACAGTCGCTCCTTATCGTCACGTACTTTCGCACATGCCCGGATACCATAGGTAGGGACACCTAAAGAAGCAACCATAGTAAAATAAGAGACCACAGCCAGGGCAAATCCCACACTTCCCGTTCCTTCGGCCCCTAATACCCTGGAATAATAAGGAAAGGTAATCGTAGGAAATATCACAGAGGAGATTGTCAGCAATGCATTCATAATAAAGTTAAATTTAATGGAATGTGTCTTCATGTCCTACTCCTCTCCAATATGGTTCCTTTTTCTGCACATTTTTACGATCCATTTATATCCCCGGAAGCCGGTTTTCCGAAACAGCCGCAGAGTACCGCTTTCTACTCCGGAACGGCGGTAGATGTCCGGGCTCAATTCTTTTAATTCTCTGTCAAAGTCTATAAATTTCTTTTTTATGGATGTATCTGTCTCAGGGAAGCTTACGAAAATCGTAATCTGGTCTCCTACCATCTGAGCAATACGTTTTCCAATATATTCTACTTTTTCAGGAGTTCCGTTCTTTGCATACCGGTTAAAAAACTCTGCAAGGTGGAAAATAACCTTTATGTGATTGTCTATATGCTTCTGATATCCCTGGAGACTGACACTCTGTGTTGTGACAGCCAGACGGTACATATATACATGCAGATTCAAAAATTCCACAGTATTAACATAAGGCACCGGATATAAAATATATTCTACATCCACATAAAAGCAGTGTTCATCCAGACGGATCTGATTTTCTTTCAGGATTTCTGTCTTGATGACCAGTGGGTGCATGCCGATCTGTGTCACCGAAGCTGCTTCTTCAAATCTCCAGATTTTTTTCTTTCCCAGTTCTTTATATTCTCTAGGGGTTTTCACCCCGGTCTTATCGTTGACTTCGTAATAATTGGTAACTACATATTCTGCAGTACAGGTTTTTAAGACATTTACCATTTTTATGAAATCAGCGGTATTTACCCAATCATCTCCGTCCACCACTTTGAAATACCGACCCTTAGCCTCCTGGATACCTCTGTTAATCGTAGAACCGTGCCCCCCATTTTCCTTGGAAATAACCCGAAAGGTTCCCGGATATTTCCTTTCATATTCTTTTCCGATAGCCGCAGTCCCATCTTGGGATCCGTCATCTACGATCAGTACCTCTATCTCATCCAAAATTTCCTCTGCCAGAAAAGAATTTAATGTCTGTCTCAGATAGTTTTCCACATTATACGAAGGTATAGTAACAGTAAGTATTTTTTCCATAATCTATCTCCTGTCATTTTGCTTCAGTAAATCTTTTTTCTTCCGTGCTCCGGAAAGCATATTCATCACAAAATACATTCTTCTTTTCATAAGTGTTAATAGAATTTTATCCTTTATTGACAAGTTTTTAATATAAGGATTTTTCAGATAGCCCGGATAGTTCTTTTTAACATAGTCTTCAAATTTTTTCAGCCAGGGGCTTTTGGGGTTTTCAAGGATAATTTCTTTAGATGGAACAAAGTAGCCGTGTTCAAAGAAAATATATTCCAATTCTTTGCAGTATTTCCTGTCAGCCTTCTGCTTCTGATAATAGGTTTTAATATAGTCCAGCACATAGGTTCTGTCTCTGTAGCTCCTTTCGAAATCATTGCCTCTCATAATGGAGCCCTGCCGGATCATATAATAATAAAGAGGTTCCCCTCCCACATATCCAATACGCTGTGCCTGATAGATTACCCGAGGCGTAGTTGCCAGATCTTCGTAGTGGATTTTCTCAGGATACCGTATTCCTGACTGCTCCCAGAAGCTTCTTTTATACATTCTGCACCAGGCAGCCGGAGTCTTTAAAAGCAGTTCAGATAGTTCTGAAAGTGTAAAAGCCCGGTCCTCCGGCAGATGAAAACTATAGAGGTCTCTTCTTCCAGTATCTGCCTCCACAGATTCAAAGTCAAAGATCACCATATCTCCATTAATTTCTTCGCACTTTTTTACCGCTTTTTCTACCAATGCCGGTGAAACTGTATCATCCCCATCTACAAAAAATAAATATTCCCCGCAGCATTCCTGGACGCCTTTATTCCTGGCATCACTGAGGCCCCCATTTTCTTTATGGAGCACCCGGATCCTGGAGTCCTTTTTTGCATAGATATCACAGATTCTTCCGCTATTATCTATTGCCCCATCATCCACCAATATAATCTCAATATTTTTATAGGTTTGGCTGATCAGACTTTCTATGCATTTTTCTATATAATTTTCTATATTATACACCGGTACTACTATACTTGCCAGTTTCATTTTTCTGCTCCTATCTCATAATCAGATCCTGCTGCTGTTTCTTCAGTTCTTTTAAACTGTATTTTTCTTTTCTTCCTATCCACTGTATCTGTGTTCTGTCTGCTTTTGGGTGGGCAAGCACAAACTTTGCCCATTCTTCGGGAGTCTTGTTCAGAGATAAGAACCAGCAGTCACTAGTTATTTTTGCTTCGTCGGTAATATTATCGCTCATCAGGCAGGGCAGCCCAGTACACTGTGCTTCTATACTTACCGTTGGAAGCCCTTCAAAGCAGGATGGCAGTAGAAAAAAATCCATTCCCTGAAACAGCCTGCTTACATCCTTTCGAAATCCCAAAATTCTCACAGAATCTTCAATACTCTTTTCCTTTACCAGTTTCTTAACGCTCTCAAAACGTACCCCGTCTCCTGCCAAAAGTAAAACAGCCTCAGGATTTCTTTTTCGTATTTCTTCGAATATATGAATTAAAAAATAGTGATTTTTTGCATAGGAAAAACTTCCCACATGTCCCACTACAAATTTATTTTCCAACTTAAGTTCTTTTCTTACCTCATCTCTGATGTGAGGATTAAAAGTATATTCTTCCAGATTTACAGCATTGAAAATTGTCTGAAAGCGATCTGACTCCACGATCTTTTTAGGAAAAAGCCAGAGACCGGCTTTCTTGGAACAGCCGTAATATTCTGTAACCGCCCTGTAGAAAAAAAGGCGGCAGGTATAATGTATCATATTAAAAATTATACGTTTTCCTGTATTTTCACAGTCATTTCCACTGGAATGACTGTGAACCAGAATTCTTTTAATTTTTTTCTTTTTTGCTGCCCAGGCAGCCACACAATCAATGGCAGTTGATACATTTAAATAAACCATATCATACTGCCCTTCTTCTATAATCCGGCAAACCTGTCGGAACTGTTTTACAGGATGCTTTAAATTTGCAATAGCAAAGAGCCGGGAGTGATACTTGCCAAGAAATTTTTCCAATTCTTTATCAATGTCATTTGTAAGAAAATCTATCTCCACATCTTCAGAAGCTGTATTTTCAAGAAAATTTAAGAGATAATTGTCTACACCTCCTCCGTGACCGTCCATAACAAATCCTGCAAGCACTTTTCTCATCCCTGTTCCTACCTTTCTTCTTATCCTTGTGTTTTTTTACTTATATAGCTGTAATGCATGAGATATCCCAGGAACGTCCACAGGATAAATGCTCCCAGTGAGTTTGTATGTAATCCTTCCAGCAAGAACAGCATAGCTGTAGCGATCACTATACAACATGCAGAAAGAACTCCGATATAATCTATATCCTCTTTTGCAATTTTCCGGAAAATTTTCAACCAGCGCCAGACTACCATTACCATAAATGCCAGAAACACCGCAGCCCCTAATACGCCGTGGTACACCAGAATGTCCAGATATTCATTGTGCAGACTCACATAGTCTCCCTGTGGATTATTTACTGCATAGGTATCCGGCAGTTCCTGATATACATATGGAAGAAAGGAATTATAGCCTGTCCCGAAAACTGGTTTTGTCTTCCAGACTTCAATACCGCTGGCCCATAATTCAAGTCTTCCGTTACTAACATCATTTTCTATTTCTGCCTGCCTTCCTACCTTTTGTTCTTCCATTGAAGTTTTAGGCCTTTGTGTATTAGCTTTCGTACTTGTACCTGCCTTATTCTGAGCTTCAAGTTTCTGGATCTCCTGCTGGATTCTGTCGTTATATTGTGATTTAATAGCAGACGTTCCCCCTATGAAAGCTCCAGCAAAAACTAAAGCGATCAAAACATAGGCAACGATTTTGTTTCCTGCCTTCTTCTGTACCGCTGTATAGATAATCCAAAACCCTGCTGCCAGGACCATTCCTACCTCTGCTGTTCTGGAGTCACAGAATACAATATATAAGTAGTCTACTCCTATAACCAATACATAAGGAAGTTTCATCCATTTTTTTCTGATTTTTACAAAATATGCACACATCAGAACTGCTGCTACAGTAAATACACCTCCATAATTAGGATCCGTATAAACTCCCCACAGACGCCCCCAGTGAAAGCCAGCCTGCATCAACTCATCATTTGACGACCACCAGCTTCCATGATAAAGATTTGCCATCAGCCAGATCCCCGCCACAGAGGCGATTGCGCTATAAATGATCAATATGTGGGACAGTACTGTAAATTCCTTTTTGTAAGATTCTTTGCCACGTTTTGTGTCACAGACATATAGAAGGAAAAATAACATTCCTGTCCATATCAGCCATTTAAAATCTGTAACAAAGGCGCCATATTCTCTGTTCATGATCATTGAGAGCAAAAAAGCTACGCAAAACAGTGCAAGAAGGATCCAATATGGCATTTTCCAGTAGTCTCTGAAAAATACCAGCCTTCCCAGCAGCGTCAGTCCTCCAAGCACCAGGCATACATTTACCAGGAATGGCTGTACCGAAGAATCATACAGAAATGAATTAAAGGTAGCCACACCCAAAAAAAGATATGCAATTTTAAACGCCCACTCCAGGACTTTCACATATTCCTTTTTTACTAATTTCATGGACTCGTCTCTCCTTATAATTCCTTTTCTACCAGCTTAAAGGCTGACTCGATCACTTTATCCATGTCATAATATTTATACTCTGCCAGTCTTCCGCCGAAGAGTACATGCTCCTCTTTATCTGCCAGCTCCTTGTACTGCTGATACAGATTCTGATTTCTTTCATCATTGATAGGATAGTAAGGCTCCATGCCTTCTTTCCAATCTGCCGGATATTCTCTGGTGATGACTGTCTTAGGCTGGGTTCCGAATTCGAAGTGTTTGTGCTCGATGATCCTGGTATAAGGGGTTTCTCTGTCTGTGTAGTTTACCACAGCTACACCCTGATGGTTTTCTTCATCCAGGACTTCTGTCTCGAATTTCAAGCTTCTGTATTCCAGTTTTCCGAAGCAGTAATCGTAGAAGGAATCGATAGTTCCTGTATAGAGGATCTTTTCTCCCAGCTCATTATACTTCTCTCTGTTTTCATTGTAATCCACACCGGTCTCTATATCGCAGCCTTCAAAGAGCTTCTGGATCAGCACATTGTAGCCTCCGATGGGGATTCCCTGATACAGATCGTTAAAGTAATTGTTATCATAGGTGAATCTTACCGGCAGTCTCTTGATGATAAATGCGGGAAGATCTTTACAGTCTCTTCCCCACTGTTTTTCTGTATAGCCTTTTACCAGCTTTTTGTAAATATCTTCCCCTACCAGACTGATGGCCTGTTCTTCCAGATTTTTCGGTTCCCCTTTGATGCTGGCTTTCTGTTTGTCAATAATAGCCTTTGCTTCTGCCGGTGTGCTGATATTCCACATTTTGCTGAAAGTATTCATGTTAAAAGGCATGTTGTACATTTCTCCGTGGAAATTGGCCACAGGAGAATTGGTATAACGGTTGAATTCCACCAGGGAATTTACAAACTGCCATACTCTCCGGTTGCTGGTGTGGAAAATATGGGCCCCGTACTTATGCACATGGATGCCTTCCATATCTTCGCAGTACAGATTTCCTCCTACCGTATCCCTTTTTTCAACGACCAGACATTTTTTCCCTGCCTTTACTGCATGATAAGCAAATACTCCGGAAAAAAGGCCGCTGCCTACTAACACATAATCATATTTTTTCATTTCATTTACCTGCGCTTTCTTAACTTTTTTTATATTGCCCCGCCATATCTTTTTTCAGCATAAGAGGCTTTTCTTATCTTTCTGATTTTACTTTTGAGTACAGCATGGGAAGGCTTCCTCTTACCAGATGGACCGCTCTGCCAAAGGCCAGACATAAAAATACGGACCTGACTTTCATACAGGCCAGGGCCAGTTTTAAAGCCCTGCTGTCTCTGGCCTCTGCTGCCGGCAGTAATTTCTGAAACAAAGGATCTGCAAATACATCCCGGCAAAACTCCTTCCGGTCTTTGTGACTCATTTTAGCCCGCTTGTCACAGTTTCTTTCCAGGGCAGAGAGAATGTATCTCCCATACAGGCTGCCCAGTACAGAACAGGTCTCCCGGGTATCTTTTTCCCAGTATTTCTGCTGGTCGTAAAGCATAGAGATCCGCCTTCTGTGAAGAGGATAATAATCCGGCACAAACTTAGTGGTAAGACTTCCTTCCATACGCTTTGCATAATGGTATGGGGTGATCGCCAGAAGATTCATGGTATCAATATCCATACAGTACTGGATATTAAATACAATGTCTTCAATCAACCGGACGGTTTCATATTTTAACTTCTTATCCCGGATATAATCCAGATCGTAGATCTTGTTCCAGGCATATCCGTAAAGAGTCTCCTGCTCCAGGGGAAGGATTTCCTCCCGGACCTGGTCCCGGTTCCGGCAGAGCCGTCCATGAGGCTTTACCGGATGAGCATAAGAGAAGCTGCCGTCTTTCTCATAATACTCTTCCACATGACCAAATACTGTCAAACGTGCCGGATTTTCCTGCTGGGCCTTCCACACATCCTGAAGGAGGCTTTCTTCCACAGAATCATCCGGATCCATAAACCAGATATACTTTCCCTTTGCATGACGGATGCCGGTATTTCTGGCCTGGCTGAGCCCTTTGTTTTTCTCGTGGTGGACTGCCCGGATCCGTGGATCTTTCTCCGCCAGACCATCGGCCAGTTCTCCGGTCCGATCCGGAGAGCCGTCTTCCACAATGATCAGTTCCCAGTCCTTAAAGGTCTGGTTCCGGATACTGTCCACTGCTTTCTTTAAGTATTTTTCAACTCCGTAAGCCGGCATCACAACGGTAAAAAATGGTCTATCCATATCAAGTCAGCTCCTCGATCAACGCAATTATCTTTTTATAGGATTCCGGCCGGTCAAACTGTTCTTCGGCAATCTTCCTGGCCTTTTCCCCCATGATCCTGCAGCCTTCTCTATCCTTATACAGATCTATAATGGCATCTGTCAGGATTTTTACATCCTCCGGCAGAATGTTAATGCCAAATCCGTCTGTTTCTACCTTCCGGCGGAACTCCGGGCTCATACAGGTGTTGATCATAGGCTTTCCTGCCGCCAGATAGTCACCGATCTTCGTCACAATGCTCTGGGGCGCTTTTTTCACAAAAGAATTTACCAGGATATCAGACTTGGCAAGATAAGCTGCCATCTGGGGATAGGGGGCATAGCCTACAAACTCTACATTGGCACATTCCTTTTCTTTTGCCAGATTTTCCAGTTCCTCTTTGAGAGGGCCGCCTCCCAGGATCTTTATTTTGATCTGATCCATTCCCCGGTCCAGGAGTTCTCTGCCGGCCAGCACCATGGTCCGGATATCATAGCTGGTCCCGATGGTTCCCGCATAAGAGACCCAGAACTCTCCTCCTGGTTTTTGGATCTGGGGGCCGTATGTCTCTACTCCCTTGTCAAACTCTGCGATTTCATTTCCAACATAAACAGTTTTTCTGGGAACGTCCAGTTTCTGATTCTTCAAAGGTCTGTCCCGATATTCATCCGATGTTCCAATGATACCGGATACCAGAGAGTAAACCTTTTCCGCGTCTCTTTGCAGAGGATAGAACAGAATATCACTGACCACCGGAATATCCAGGACCATCCGCATAGCTTCCGGCCACAGATCGTTTACATCCGGCACAAAGGGAATCCCTTTCTTTTTGGCATATTCTGCTGCCGCAAGAGCCACATCATTGGGAGGTATCTCGCAGTAGATCAGATCATAATCCCCATCCTGCTCCAGCAGTTTTGTCAGATTTTTTGCCGCAATATGATGGCTCCAGATCCTTCTGGGATCTATATTTTTCCGATATCCCGGCTCATAGATAAACTTCAGCCGGAATTTATAATCTTCTTTTTTTATGGTGTCAATGTCTCTCTGAGCCTTCTCCCAGTGCTGGAAGGTGGTGGTGATCAGATCCACCTGGTACCCTGCATCTGAAAGGAAGTCTCCGATATAGCGGAAACGGCTGTATCCTTTTTCGCCGTTAAGCTTTACGCCCATGGAAATCACTGCTATTTTTTTCTTCATATCTTTCTCCTGTTGCTCTGACTCTCACTTCTGTCTGTTATCCCCTTTTCAGAAGCACTTCTGCGTCCTTCAATGGATCACTGCAAGAGCCGTATCTATCATGATTTTTAAATCTCCCAGTACGCTGAAAGACCGGATATATTCCAGATTATATTTCATCTTTTCCGGCAGGATATATTGAATATAGATCTCTTCTGTTTCTTTGCCCGTCTCTTTTTTATAGCGGTCGATTTCCGCTTCCTCGTCTTTATAGGCAATGCTGGTCCTGGAAGTAATTCCTGCCGGCAGGAGAAGGGTAGCCATCATCTCGGGGGTATAGCTGTCCACATATTTCTGTACTTCCGGCCTGGTCCCCACAAAACTCATATCTCCCTTCAGCACATTAAAAAGCTGAGGGATCTCATCCAGACGGCAGCTCCTGAGTTTTCTTCCCATTCTGGTGATCCGGGAGTCCCCTCCTCTGGTAACCAGAGGGCCCTTTTTGTCTGCATCCGCTACCATGGTGCGGAATTTAAAGATCTTATAGGGTCTGCCGTACTGGGTAATCCTTTCCTGACGATAAAAAACCGGCCCCTTGCTGTCCAGCTTGATACATATTGCAAGTACAAGCATTACGGGCGACAAAAGAACCGTTAAGATAAGTGCCAGAACCACGTCCAGAAAACGCTTGGCACCAAGTGCCAAACGTTTCCCGGAAAGTTCTCTATAATATTTTTTTACTTCTTCCTTTCGCATACATTCAGGAAGGCTGTTCCAATCTTTCAGCATGGTCTACAGCTCCTTGATAATTTTTCTATAGGTTTCTATGATATATTCCACCTGTTCATCTGTCAGACAGGTATGGAGAGGCAGGGTGATCTCATTTTCAAACATGTGGTAGGCATTGGGGTAATCCTTAATGTCAAAGCCCAGATTTTTGTAAGCCGTCATCATGGGCAGGGGTTTATAGTGGACATTGGTCGCGATTCCCGCCTCTGCCATTTTTTCGATCACTGTATTGCATTGCTCTCTGTCTTTTCCGATCAGCCGGGTAAGATACAGATGTCCGCTGGAAGCATGGTCCTTCCCATAGTGCTCCAGCACCTGGATATCCATATCCCGGAATCCCTGGTTGTACCGTTCAATGATGTCTCTCCGTCTTTTCAGAAGTCCCGGATACCTTCGGAACTGCGCCAGTCCCAGAGAAGCCATGATATCGGTCATGTTGTATTTATAGTAAGGTGCCACAATATCATACTCCCAGCTCCCCGGCTTTGTCTTGGCCAGCGCGTCTTTCGTCTGTCCATGAAGGGAATAGTCCATAAACTGTTTGTAAAGATGATCGCTGGAGATTCCCGGGATTTCTTTCCATACAGCGGCTCCTCCCTCTGCGGTGGTAAGATTCTTCACTGCGTGGAAGGAAAAGCTGGTGAAATCCGCGATTTCTCCGCACATCTTTCCTTTCTGTCTGGCTCCGAAGGCATGCGCCCCGTCTGCCAGCACTGCGATCCTGCCCAGAGCTTCCTGAACGGGACCTGAAGGTTTAAAGAAACTTTTAGCATCTTCTGCGATCTGATAGATTTTATCATAGTAAGGATAAATGATCCCGGCCAGATCCACACAGATCACCGCTTTCGTTCTCTCCGTCACTGCCTCCCGGACTTTCTCCGGATCCATGTCATAAGAACCGGGGATGGTATCTACCAGCACTGGCGTAGCCCCTACATGGCAGATCACACTGCAGCTGGCCGTATAGGTATAAGCTGTAGTGATCACCTCATCGCCCGGTCCTATGCCCAGGATACGCAGGCACAGTTCCAGAGAAGCAGTTGCTGAATTGAGACATACCGCCCTTTTGGTATGACAGAATCCGGCAATCTCTTCCTCGAATTTTTTTGTCTTCGGTCCTGTGGTGATCCATCCGCTTCTTAATGTATCTACTACTTCATTTATTTCTTCTTCCGTAATATCCGGAGGTGAAAATGGTATATTCATCATAGACTATCTCCTGATTTTTTTTGCATACTTAAATACATTATACCTTTTTTCTTTATAAAAGCAAGGTTATTGAAAAAATACTTGAGCCGAATCTTCCTGAAAATATTGGATATCTATTGTGCATTCCGCTGTCTGATTTTCCTGGTCTAAGGAGAAATCAAACTGACGGTCTCCCATGAGCAGATACCCCCGCTGAACTTCCCGGGGCATATCCATGGAAATCGTCACCAGATTTCCCTTCCGGGTCACACTGTAATCTGTCTGGGAAAGTTCCATAAGCTGATTGCCGTATTTCTCTGTATCAAGGACTGGATTCAGCTCTTTATTGTCCAGGCCTTCATAGGAAAAGTATGCGCCGTTGGTAGCATATTCTGCGGTTTCCAGGATCACACAGTCCGGCTGAAAAATATTAAAATAGTAGTCAAAATCCAGAAGATTTTCATAGTTATGTACTGCGTCATACTCCTGGAAAGCAGACTGGAAATACTGGGTCCGCTCGTTATAATAGCTTCCCTGAAATACCAGTACTCTTGGAAGCTCCTCTGCGCCTTCTATATGATTGGTCAGACAGAACAGGGCATTATAGTTCTGATCCAGTTTCATGCTGCTGTAATCTTCTGTCCGGTCCTCAATATTTTCCCAGTTTTTATCCGCAAAAGCCGGCACATCTTCATCTATGGCAAAATGTGAAACTAAAAGGCTGGTCTCGTGGATAGTTCCTATCTCAAATTCTGAGATATCTCTTGGTTTTACATTTGGAAAATATTCAGAAACTTTCTCTAAAATATGATTGGTTCCGTAAAAGGCTCCCAGATCGTTCCAGTGACCGGCGTCGTATTTTACATTGAACACCTGCTCTGTTTCGCTTTTTTCCTTCAATACATATTCGTTTGTAATATAATTAACTCCATATTCTTCCAGTTTCTCATACATCATCTGGTTCAGCTTATCCTGATAGATATAGCCTGCTGGAAGATACTGCTGATATATGGTGATCTTGGAAGGATTCAGGCAATAAATAAAGGGGACGTCTCTTTCTTCGCAGTAATCCTGCACCTTCCGCAGATAAGCGCAGAACAGGTCTACAAATACCGGATCCGGATTTTCATAGGACATCTGGAAGAACACATATCCATCTTTGCCATATGTATAGGTGGGATGTACCATCATGCCGAAAACTTTGTCATTGAGTTCTGTATAGGTATCAATAGCCTCTGTACGGAATCCGATCCTGTCGTTTATATAAGATTCCACCATATCTGTAATATCTCCCCCTGACAGATCCCACTCTGTAAGCATCCGGTTGTCAATGGGAGAGGCGTAATTCTTTTCCAGATTAAAATTTATGAGAGGCAGCAGCAAGGCTATACACAATATGGCGATAAAACCAATTCTTATTTTCTTCATTCTAACGTCTCCTAAAACTGAAAATACAAAAACGGCTGGTAACCTTCTGATACAGAAGTGATAAAACATAGAAATACACATGCCAGGAGCAATACATATTTGACTCCGTTAAATACCTGTGACTCTGCATTCCATTTTGCCAGCTGGACCTGAACCTTCTTTCTGCCAAGCAGCAGATTTCCAAAGATCACCACTGCCCACAGCGCCACCAGTCTCGGTGTAAGATAGAAAAGCCAGGTAAAGGAAATCGGCGTCCCTCTCCCGAACAAATATCCCAGAAATTCTGTAAATTCATCAAACTTCGTAACATTAAAAGTGATCCATCCGATACTTACAATGAAAAAGGTTACTGCCCAGCGAAGGATCACCGGTATTTTTTCGTACCAGCCCTTTCTCATAAGATACCGCTCCACAACTACGCAGACTCCATGCATGGCTCCCCAGAAAAGATAGACCCAGGCTGCCCCATGCCAGATTCCTGTTGCCAGAAACACAATAAACAGATTCAGGTATACATTTCCTTTCCGGCTTCCGCCCAAAGGAAAATAGAGATACTCCCGGAACCAGGCCCCCAGAGAAATATGCCATCTTCTCCAGAATTCCGTAACAGAAGTACTCAGATAAGGGAAATTAAAGTTTTCCTTAAAATCAAATCCAAACATAGCCGCCATTCCGATAGCCATATCCGAATATCCGGAAAAATCCATATATAAACTGAATGTATAGCAGAGCAGAGCGATCCAGGCAGTTCCTGCATCCATTCCCATATCCATGTTATAAAAAATACTGCTGGAAGTCTGTCCCAGGATATCTGCTATAAGGATCTTTTTCGATAAGCCGATAATAAACCTTTCCAGACCCCGGATAAATCCGTCAAAGGTGATCTTCCGGTATTTCAGCTGTCCTTCCATATCCTGATATTTCACAATGGGACCTTGTGAAATCTTAGGGAAAAAGGATATATAAAGGGCAAAATCCAGAAAATTCCTGCAGACTTTTCCTTTCTCATGATATACGTCAAAAATATAAGATATACACTGGAAAATAATAAAGGAAATGCCCAGAGGGGCTATAATCTCCCAGAGAAAGAAATCTCTGTGTAAAATGTCATTATAAGTGGTAATGACCATATTCAGATATTTGTAATAGAAAAGAATTCCCAGATTTAAAAGTATCCCCAAAGCAAGTATGGCTCTGGACTTCTTTATAAAAAATCCCAACACATAATTCAGCAGGATCAGGGAAAACAGTATTTTTATGTACTGCGTCCCGCTCCATGCGTAAAACAACAGGGAAAACAGGACTAAGATCACATTTTGTATCCTGACTCGTAAGCCTCCCCCGATCTTTTCAATCAATAACACGCATAGGATACAGGGAATAAAACAAAGAAAAATAAATGTCAGCGAGTTAAAAATCAATTTTCCACTTCCTTTCTTTTTTAGGCTTCAAGGTGCTGTCGTATTAAAGATTTTCGAATCCGACTAATACGACAACTCCCTGATGTCTCAACTGATCATTTATTATATCTTATTTCAAAGGGGAAAGCCAATAAAAATCGACATATTTTGGCATATTTGTCACTTTTTCTCTATATATCTCTTCAAAAAAGCATAAATTTCCTCTTCCGTAGGCGGACACCCCTTCAGATAATGCCGGAATTTCCTGGTACATTGTCCGATCCCCAGCTCTCCGGTCTCTTCTCTGAATCCCTGGCCGATGCAGATTTTCTCTTTCAGTTCCTTTAGCAGGCCTTCTTCCTTCAGTTTCTGGAGGGCCGGTATCAGGTATCCGTAACAGGCGCTGCAGGACTCTACTTCCTCCACAGCATCCTGAAGTTCCACGATCTTTCTCTCTTTAGGAAGTATGGCTTTTTCCTTAGGAAGATTCAGCTCCCGAAATTCTGCCAGCTCCCAGTCTTCCAGTCCGGCTCCCAGATCTGCAGCCATCTGGATATAAGGGATCTCCTCTAATTCGTCCCCCATAAGATGAGCCATGTAAGCGTCACACAGTACCGGATCCGCCGCAGCCATGATCCGGTTCATGACTACCGGATTGCCTCCGTCTTCAAAGTCCCAGTCTCCGCAGATATTGTCTACCACAATAAAATCCTGATGGATCCCTGTAGCCAGATGGGCAATAGGTTTGTGAAGCCCCATAGCGTGGAACCGGCGTTTTTCGGAATTGGGGATCAGTCCCTTCATATTTTTCAGGGCGCAGGTAATCTTGGTCTGGCAGTGGCCTTTCATGACCGGCACATTGATCAGGAAATCCAGCTTCATCGCTTCATCGCAGATCTTCAGTTCCATCCCCTGGCAGTCATAAGTTTCATAACTGTCCTTCTGCATGTCCAGGAATTCCACACCGTACTTTTCTGAAAGATCATAGTATCCGCAGAGTCTGGCCGTATCTTCAGTCTTATCCCCCACCCAGGAGCCTTCCAGCATGACCAGGTCTTTAAATCCTCTCTCCTGAAGATATTCAATAATCCCCGCCACGATTTCCGGATGAGTGGTGGCTCCCCAGGATGGTTCTGAGGGAGAGACCAGATTAGGTTTTATGCCAATGCGGCATTCCTTATCCGGTATCCGGGAAGCCAGATCTGCCTCCTCCAATAATTGTTTTGTCATTTCCTTATATTCTGTTCCATAGATAGCCAGGATTTCTGTATTTTCCATAGTTTACCGCCTTTCTGTCTATTGTTCATATTAGGTTCAGGAATCCCCCAGGTTCTCTATAAGTCCCCGGAGCTTCATCTGTTTCTGTTATGTATAATCATAACGAAAACCCGGGAACCTGTAAAGAACAAACTCTTTTCCCGGAAATTTCTGCAAATTCCTGCAAGAATTCCTCTTTTTCTCCATCTTTCTCTTTACAACTCTATATAAGATTGTGTAAAGTAGTATCGATATTAATTACATACTATCCAGGAGGATTTACTTATGTCAAAACCCAAAGCTTCTATCTTTGAAATGGACGGTGTGCCGGAATTCGGCCAGGCCCTTCCTCTGGCGCTGCAGCATGTGGTAGCTATGATCGTAGGCTGTGTAACCCCTTCCATTATCGTAGCAGGCGTGGCAGATCTGGCTCCCGCTGACCGTGTGATCCTGATCCAGGCAGCCCTGTTTGTTTCTGCCATCAGTACCCTGCTTCAGCTTTTCCCTGTGATCAAGGAAAAAAATTTCCAGCTTGGAGCAAAGCTTCCCGTGATCATGGGCATCAGCTTTGCCTATGTACCCAGTATGCAGGCTATCGCCGGCCAATATGATGTAGGCACCATTCTTGGGGCTCAGATCATCGGCGGTATCGTAGCTGTCATCGTAGGTCTTACGGTGAAAAAAATCCGTATCCTGTTCCCGCCTATTGTTACCGGAACCGTGGTATTTACTATTGGTCTTTCCCTGTATCCCACAGCGGTGAATTATATGGCCGGGGGGACTTCCAGTGAAACTTACGGCTCCTGGCAGAACTGGCTGGTAGCTATTTTCACTCTGGCAGTGGTAACAGGTCTGAATCACTTTGCCAAAGGATTTTTAAAACTTGCCTCTATTCTGGTTGGTATCATCGCAGGCTATATCCTTGCCGCATGTTTCGGTATGATCGATTTTTCCGGTATCGGCTCTTCAGGCTTCTTCCAGCTGCCTCAGCCTCTGCATTTCGGTGTAAGCTTTGAGCCTTCCGCCTGCATTGCCATCGGCGTCCTGTTTGCCATTAACTCTATCCAGGCAATCGGAGATCTGTCTGCCACTACTGTAGGAAGTATGGACCGGGAGCCTACCACCAGAGAGCTTCAGGGCGGGATCGTCATGTACGGGATTGAAAATATTATCGGCGCCTTATTCGGCGGTCTTCCTACCGCTACCTACAGTCAGAACGTAGGTATCGTAACCACTACTAAAGTTATCAACCGCTGTGTGCTGGGACTGGCTGCCATCGTTCTGATCATCGCCGGGCTGGTACCGAAATTCTCCGCTTTGCTGACTACCATTCCCCAGTGTGTCCTGGGAGGGGCAACTATCTCTGTATTTGCCTCCATTGCCATGACCGGGATCAAGCTGGTGATGCAGCAGGAAATGAATTTCCGGAACACTTCCATCGTAGGACTGGCGGTAGCTCTGGGAATGGGCGTTACACAGGCTCCTGCTTCTTTAGGCACTTTCCCTGCCTGGGTGACTACCATTTTCGGTTCCTCACCGGTAGTTCTTGCAACTATTGTGGCGATTCTTTTAAATGTGATCCTTCCGAAAGGGGAGAAAAAACAGAGCACTGCCGGCAAATAGTAAGGGATACTTTTATCTCTCATCTATTGTCACACATAGCAAAAACTGTTCCGCCAAAGAAAAATCTTTCCCGGAGCTGTCCCATGAGTCATATTCTGGATTCTGATCCATGGGGCAGCTCCCGCAAGTTCACAGATTTCTTTTGGGATGGAACAGTTTTTTCTTTTCTCTGTATTTAAAATCCCTTTCCTTTTTCAAATACAAAAGATACTTGTACAAATGATACATAAAGATATGATATCCCGGCCTCTTCCCATAAAGCACAGCACTGCCCTCATACCAGGGGCTTTCTTTTACATAGCCTGAAGAAAAGCCGCTCATCTTCCCCACCTTATTCCAGACATGGTTTGCCTTTAACTCTTCTTCCGTCATTCTTCCTGCCGCTGTCTGACCCTCTGTATCGAAAATATCATCAGAAAAGGGCTGATTTCCGAATATCTGTGCTTCCTGGAATTCTGGCTTTCCCATAAAACGGCTTAATGACTTCTCTGTTTCCTGTCTGTCTCTGATCAAATGGGAATCCTCTATATGTTTCATGGAGGCCGCCTGATTTCTCGCATATTCCAGCAGTATTTTTTCCAGCTCTTCCAGAAACCTTTTTCTCTCTTCATCTGTCCGGGCGTATACGGGTCTCCACTGCCCTTGTACTTTCTCATAACCTGTGGTCATACCCTGGGGCGCGCTGAAAATGCTCTCAAACAGACTGTTGCTGAAATAAACTTTTTTCCTCAGACCTGCTTCCGGTGAAAAATAGTAGCAGTGATAATCCTCTCTTCTGACTCCCTTTGGCAGTTCATAAAGCCCCCAGTAATATCCTGTCAGTCTTTCCTTTTTTCCCAGTATCCCCAGAGCCTGACAGATTTCTTTCTGCATAGAGCCAGTCCATCCACTGTCAACCAGGGCAATAGGCCCTTCCTCCGTCAGCCCTTCCTGTTCCAGATAACCTAAAAGGGAAGGCAGTTTTTCCCGGGAATTTGTTTCCACTGCTTTCAGAAAAAAAGGACAGTCTTCCAGCTTCTGACGGATTCTCTTTAAATGGGGATAGGAAATAGGCTTCTTTCTTTGACCTGTCATTCCCAGCTTCTCCAGGGTGATCCTCTTTTCTTCCTCTTTGATGCCGGAACGGTCAAGGATCCTGTCCAGAGTCACTTCCGTACCGCCTCTGCATATATAATCCAGAGCCGCCCCCATATCCCTGTGGTACATGGGCAGTCTGAGAGAGTACCGGGAACAGCACAGATATCTGCATTCTATGGGCAGGTGAAATCTTTCCACATAGATCCCGGCACACCGATACATCAGATATCCGTCCCTCGCAAGAAAATACAGCCGCCGGATCCCATTACGTTGTGCTTTGCGTAAAATCCACAGCACAAAGTCATTTAAGGCTGGGGCCAGAATTTCCTTTGAGGTCTTATTAAAAACGTCTTCTTTTTTCATATTAAACACACCCTGCTGTTTTCTTTAGTATGTCCCAAATTTGAAAATGTCAGACAATAATATTATTGAATATCACCCGCAAATATGTTACCTGACTTCCGTCATTTTTCTCCAATCCTAGTACTCAGGAGTCAAGCAGCATA
>ERZ1643250.233-NODE-233-length-67362-cov-59.587963_pt1 | contig 67362 bp, 58 predicted proteins | sample MGYA00579262_ERZ1643250 | MGnify/ENA primary metagenome ERZ1643250 (study PRJEB29033, sample SAMEA4952265) | chicken gut metagenome | biome: Broiler Chicken; feature: Gastrointestinal Tract; material: Caecum | place: Ireland | collected 2018 | study: Broiler...
CTTACCAAAAAGGAGCCATTTTTTACCAAAGCCACAAAGTTTTTTACACTACCCTACAGCATTTCTATGGCTGAGTTCAGTGTATTTGCCACCCATTTGCCACCCAGAGAATTAAATTTAGTAGTAAATAGTCAAGAACGGCTGAACACATTGAACAGTGAATAGGCCGTTCTTTTTATGCTTGTGTGGCCTTTTCAAATATGTCAACAGCATTTTGCTGCATTACATTAGTATTAAATGTATAAGTCTGTAATGTAGTCTTTATATCCTTGTGACCTAACCGCTCCATAACGGTTTTGGGATTTACACCATTCTCTGCCAGGATAGTTCCATGTGTGTGCCGAAGACAATGGGAGTGGAATAATTTGTTGCCGAGTTCATAATGAACGACTCTTGCACAATATTTAAAAGAATCCGGAGTAAGCAGTTCACCATTCTCTTTTACACAAAGCGGCATGATCTCTTTATAAGGAACATTCATATCTGACCGGAACTGAGCAAAAGAGTTATCTGGGAGCAGGTAGGTCTTAACATAATATGGACCATATTTCAGCTTATTTATTTTGCGTTGCCGTATCTCGTTTTTCAGCTCCTGCTCCAGAAGATTGCCTATTTTGATGTGACGGTAGGATTCATATTTAGGAGGTTTTAAAAACCACGTTTTTGAAACTTTGATCATTTGCCCTTTGATGTATAGTTCATGCTTCTGAAAATCTATATCTTCATTCAGATCAATAGCAAAGGTCTCACCTATGCGGATTCCGATGTTATAAGGAACAAGCAGCGATAAATAAAAACCACGATTATTTGAAAAACGTTCCAGGATTTTTTGAAATTCTTCTTTGGGGCAGACATATTCTGCGTGTTCCTTCGCTGTAACATCAACAGCTACTTTTCCAATCTTAACTGAATTACAGGGGTTTGACTTAATATATCCGAGCGGATGTATCGCGTAATTCATAGATGTTCGAAAGCATGACAGTACACTTTTGATCATACCTTTGGAGTACCCTTTAATTTTCAGATCATCTGTCCATTCTTGAACTTTATCTGTGGCATATTGAAAATTATTCAGTTCATATTTACCGAAACGGGGCTTTATATGTAGTCTGATTTCATACTCATAACGATTATATGTATTGTAGCTGTATCCATGATCGATATTTTTCTTGACTGCGTTCTCTAGCCAATAATCAAGATAATCAGCTACACTGATTTGTTTTGGAGAAAATACTCTTCCTACATTTTTGTATTCTGCTATTGCCGCCGCCCTGGCCTCAAGGGTTTCCTTTTGCGTCCGGAATCCTCCTTTCTCTATTTTCTTCCGCTCTCCATTAATCTTTGCGGTATCAAAATAGTAAGACCATGTTTTACCTCTTTTTCTTACACCTTCTGCCATAAAATCATCTTCTTTTGTATGTTGCGCCGGCGCAATGACCGGCATTTTAGGGTATAAAAATAACAGCCAGGGAGCTTTTGTTCTCATTCCATCTATATGCTCAAACAAATCTTCTTTGATTGGAGAACGCATTGGGTCTAAAATAAAGTCAATACCCTCCCTTCGAGCTTGCTTAGCTGCGGGGACGAAATCACTATCGCCTGATATTAGAATTATCTGATCAACTTGTTTTTTAAAAGCAAGAGATGCAATATCAATTCCGATACGCATATCCACACCTTTTTGGGAAACGGATAACATAAAAATTATACGTGCGTTTTCTATAAAAGGCTCCATCAACCAATATTGCAGTTCTTATTATAAAATATTCTCCTATATAAAAATACCCCTAGGCTCATCACATCCCTTATGATGGGAGGATTACTGCTAGGGGTACACTTTCATGGATGGTTACGCAAATACACGATTGCGAAACATTCTTTAATTACATCATAAATGTGATGTAATTAAAGAATGCCCTTAGTGGTAAAAAATCAATAGAAATAGAGAAAAATTCACAAAAAATTAAAATCTTTGTGTTTAGACAAAAAGCATTATATATACACTAAAACCTTTTGCTTAAAATAGAATTTTCTGAGTCGCGTATATCTTCGGATATTCACTTGGCCGCTCTGGTGTTGCCGCACCGGGGCGGTTTTTTATTTCAGCATATCTGTAATACAAATTATCAGATCTTTAAAGATCTTAGAGCCAATAAGATCAGAGAAAGAATACTGAGTAGAATCTTCTGTACCTTCAAAAGAATAAACCTGTACTGTTTCTTTCATCGGATTTACGATCCAGTATTCCTTTACACCAGCAGTGCGATATTTCAAAAGTTTGGTGAGATAATCCATGCGCTGGCTACTTGGTGACACAATCTCAATGATCCAATCTGGAGCACCGCTGCACCCTTTGTCTGTAAGCTTATTTTTGTCACATATTACACTGATATCCGGCTCTACATAGTTTTTATCATCTTCATTCAAAAACACAGCAAATGGGGCAGGATAGACTTCACAGGAACCACCCTTGCCGGAGATATGGTTTCCGATAACCCGGCTTAATTCTTGGAGGATTTTTTGATGGATCCTGCTGGGCGGCGCCATCATATATAATTTTCCGTCAATCAACTCTCCACGTTCACCATCTGGAAGCGCATAGATATCTTCGATAGTATAAAGCTTTTCTTTTGGCAATGGCATAGCGTCACGTCCTTTCTTGAATAAAACAAGTGCTCCCTGAGACACATCGTTGAGAGGTACGGGAGCTTTTGATAATTACAGTATACACAACCTTTCAACTGAATACAAATGATTTTCTTTACATGGCAGATTTCAATGGCAGTTCTTACACGGTTCATATCCCAGGCTTTGGGCTTCAGATAAAGAAACTTGTCTGGCTGTATTAGGATTCATATTACCACAGTCAGGAACACTATGATATTTACTGCCAGTTGCAGAGAGCCACACGGAAGCCTCTTGTGGTTGTTGTGCGGCAGCCTGAGCAGCAGCTTGTTCCTGAGCAATTCTTGCCTGTTCTGCGGCTTGCGCTTCTTGTTCCGCTTTGATTCTGGCTTCTTCGGCTGCTTGAGCTTCCTGCTCGGCTTTTATCCTTGCTTCTTCTTCTGCTTTAGCCTGAGCTTCCTGCTCGGCTTTAATTCTTGCCTCTTCTTCCGCCTTGGCCTGAGCTTCCTGTTCAGCTTTAAGCCTTGCTTCCTCTTCCGCTTTGGCTTTTGCCTCTTCGGCCACTTTGTCAGTTACGGAGATTTTTACCGTGTTGCTGTCTATATCATGGTTAGCAGTAAAGAATAATGCAGCTTCTCCAGGTTCCTTGAATGTGATAATAGCTTTACCATTCTGTATAGTTAAGCTCTGCAATATCATTGGAAGAGAGTTCAAGCGAAGTTATCTCAGCATCTGAAGGAGAAGTCGTTATTTTTACTTCTGCTGTTTCCGATACATCAAAGGTATCTTTTCCCCAATCAGCATATATACTCTCGGGAGAAGTTGATGATGATCCGAGCAACGCAAAAACAATCAAAGAAGTTACAAACACTGCTGTTGAAATTGCTATATTTCGTCTTTTAGTACCATATAAGTCTTTTTTAATAATAAAATATATCAAAAATCCAATTGCTGGAATCCAGGCAAAAGAATATAGAGCGATAGCAAAACAGATAGCTAAAAGAGCAAGAAAATAAAATAAGCATCCACGTTTCTTTTTATTATTTGGATTATCTGGCGAAGTATTTAATCCAGGGTTGCCTTCCGGAGGAAGAGGCGGCGGATCAGAATCTTTATTTCCGGAAGAAGTTTCGGTATAATATAAACCAGTTCCGGGGATTCCTACACTTTTGGTTTTCTTACCCGTGGAGCTTACCGTATAATCTGATACTTTCATTCAATCATTTTCCTCTACAAATGAAAATCTATCGTTGATTCAATTATAACACATATTGCCCCGGAAATGGACGGCTTTTTTATGGGTAAAGGAGAAATATGAAATTAAGCATATTAACGAATATGATGAAAGGTTGTATTGAAAGTCTCTGATATTGGATGCATTCTTGTTCAATTCTCAAGAAGGAATTATAATATAAGGCTGGAAGAACATGAAGCATTTTAAAGTGACTCACAAGATATGTCTGGATAGTTACTGCAGTGGAGGTTAAAAATGAACGAGAATGGTAAAAAAATGAAACGCATTTTTTTTGTAGAAGATGATTTGAGTTTGATTAACGGATTATCCTTTGCTATTAAAAAGCAGGGATATGAGATAGATGTTGCCCGGACGGGCCTGGAAGCAGAAAAATTATGGATGAACTGGAAGTATGACCTGGTTATTTTGGATGTGACACTTCCAGATGGTTCAGGGTATGATATCTGCAAAAAAATACGCAAAGTTTCAAAAGTGCCGATTATGTTTCTTACTGCGGCAGATGAAGAAACAGATATTATCATGGGGCTTGACATAGGAGGAGACGATTATATTACAAAACCCTTTAAACTTGCAGTATTTCTTTCAAGAGTAAATGCACTTTTACGCAGAAGCGAAAATTTTAATCAGATGGAGACAGAGCTAAGCTCTAATGGGATTACGATACAACGGCTGAAAGGTGAGGTGTACAAGAATGGAAAACAAATCGATCTGACGGCAAGTGAGTATAAGCTGCTTTGTCTGTTTATGGAAAATCCGAATCTGATCCTCTCGCCGGAACAGATATTGAGCAGACTCTGGGACTGTGATGAAAAATACATTGACACCAATACATTGACCGTATATATTCGCAGACTGCGTAAGAAAATTGAAGATGATCCTGCTAATCCCCATAACATAGTTACAGTCCGCGGCATGGGTTATAAGTGGAATGTCATAGAATGAGGTACGGGCCATGAGAATACTGGTAAATCAAAAAATTAAAAGGCTTTTTTCCTGTGTATTGATATTTTTTATCTTATTTACAGCAGTTTCTGTTATCAGTGTCAGCCTCAGAGTTCATTACGCAGCATACTGTGTACTGCTCTCTTCTCTGGCTATGGGAATTGCTGTTTTCGTATCCATGTATTTATATTTTCGTGACCAAAACAAGATTATGGAAGATGCGGTTTTGCAGATTAAAGATTACATTTCCGGAGATCGGAACGCAAGGATTGCGTGTGACGACGAGGGAGAACTGTATCGTTTGTTTCATGAAGTGAACTCCCTGGTTTCTATTTTGAATGCCCAAGCGGAGAATGAAGGCCGTTCAAAAAAATTTATGAAAGATACGATATCGAATATTTCTCATCAGTTGAAAACGCCTCTCGCGGCACTGAATATCTATAATGGAATCCTGCAGGAAGAGGCGAAGGATATACCCACAATTCACGAGTTTATGGAGCTTTCCGAACAGGAACTTGACCGGATTGAAACTCTTGTACAGAACCTGTTGAAAATTGCAAAACTGGATGCCGGAACAATCGTAATTGAGAAAAATGTTGAAAATGTTGCTGAAATGATAGCATATATAGAACGTCATTTTGCTTATCGGGCTGAGCAGGAGAAAAAGACACTTTCTTTTTCAGGTGACGAAGCAATTACCTTGTCCTGTGATCAGAACTGGATGCTGGAAGCAATCAGTAATATAGTAAAAAATGCGTTTGATCATACAAAGGAAGGGGAAGTAATCCGCATCGAATGGAGAAAATTTGCTTCTATCGTACAAATAGTCGTGCGAGACAATGGCTGCGGCATCCATCCAGAGGATCTGCCATATATTTTCAAGCGGTTTTACCGCAGCCGTTTTTCAAAAGACAAGCAGGGGATTGGATTAGGTCTTCCGCTGGCAAAGGCAATTATAGAAGCCCATAATGGAACTATCGAAGTTGATAGTGAATTAGGAGTTGGCACGACTTTCACTATGAATTTCTTAATTCCTACAAAATTGTAGGCTGGAAGTCATTTGATTGTAGGGTTGACGTGCTACTCTTTCTATATCAAATCAGAAAGAGGTGTATGAGATTAAATGAATTTGTTAGAAGTCAAAAATGTTTCTAAAACCTATGGAACAGGAGAGGCTGCAGTTCATGCACTGAAAAATGCCACATTCTCTGTTCCTAAAGGTGAATTTGTTGCAATTGTTGGAGAGTCCGGATCTGGGAAAACGACCTTACTGAATATGATAGGGGCCCTGGATACTCCTGCTTCTGGTAAAGTGTTTATTGACGGAAAAGACATTTTCTCAATGAAAGAGCGTAATCTGACGATTTTCCGCCGCAGGAATATCGGTTTTATTTTCCAGAGTTTTAACCTGATCCCGGAACTGACGGTTGAGCAGAATATCATTTTCCCGGTCTTACTTGACTATCAGAAACCAGATAAAAAGTATTTGGAAGAGCTGCTGAGAGTACTGGGGCTAAAGGATCGGCGTGACCATTTGCCCAGTCAGCTTTCCGGGGGACAGCAGCAGCGTGTGGCGATAGGGCGGGCGCTAATTACTCGTCCTGCGCTGATTCTTGCCGACGAACCGACGGGAAATCTTGATACACAGAATACCAGCGAAGTCATCGCTTTGTTGAAAGAAGCGTCTCGGCTGTATGAGCAGACCATTGTAATGATTACTCATAGTCAGAGCATTGCTCAGACAGCAGATCATATTCTGCAAGTATCAGATGGTGTCGTGAATGATTTTGGGAGGTGTCGAGAATGAGAAGCTATTTAAGTCTGATCCCAATCTCTGCCAAGGTTCACCGGCGTCAAAACCGCATGACATTGCTTTGCGTTATTTTCGCTGTATTCATGGTTACAGCTATCTTTAGTATGGCGGAAATGGGGGCCAGAATGGAGCAGTCCCGTCTCTCAGAAAAACATGGAAATTTTTCTCTCCTTAGCAGCTTGCTAGATTCCAGAATGGGGCAGACACTGCTGATGACAGCGGGAGTAATGTTTCTGTTGGTTCTTATTGCCGGAGTGCTGATGATTTCCAGCAGTATGAATAGCAGTGTTGCTCAGCGTACCCAGTTTTTTGGTATGATGCGCTGCATCGGTATGAGTAAACAGCAGATTATCCGTTTTGTACGGCTGGAAGCATTGAACTGGTGCAAGATTGCCGTTCCTATTGGCCTTGTTCTAGGTATTTTGGCATCGTGGGCATTATGTGCCGCCCTAAGATTCCTTGTCGGGGAAGAGTTCTCGAATATTCCGTTGTTTGGCATCAGCATCATTGGAATTATCAGTGGTATTTTGGTCGGCGTGATCACAGTCCTTCTGGCCGCAGGAATCCCGGCTAAGCGAGCAGCTAAGGTATCACCTGTTGTAGCTGTTTCGGGAAATCCTGAGCCGGATAAAATGAGCCGTCATTCTGTTCACACAGGTTTTTTCAAAATTGAAACGGCATTGGGGATTCACCATGCAGTAGCTGCAAAGAAAAACTTATTTTTGATGACAGGCTCCTTTGCTCTGAGCATCGTCCTATTTTTAAGTTTTTCTGTTCTGATTGATTTTGTGGATCATCTGATGCCTCAATCGGCGGCTGCTTCTGATATTGACATTTCAAGTAGTGACGGTACCAATACTATCGACAGCGATATGGCACAGATGCTTACTAATATGGAAGGTGTCAAACAGGTCTATGGACGCAGGAGCAGCTTTAATGTGGCTGCCGGGCTGGAGGGTGATACGACTCTTTCCAGCACCGTAGATCTTGTCTCCTTTGATGATTTTGACCTGAAAGCTCTCCAAAAAGACGGAACGCTTCGCTGGGGCAGCGATTTGTCCAAAGTTTATGGTGACAGCGGATATGCTCTTGCGACATGGGACCGGAAAAGTCCTTGGGACATAGGCGATACCATCCTTGTTGGAAACGAGGAGATTACGATTGCCGGTCTGTTAAAATATGATCCATTTAGCGGGGATGGCCTGACGAAAGGAAAGATTACACTGATTACATCAGGAGAGACATTTACCCGATTGACCGGAATTACAGACTATTCGCTCATTATGGTCCAAACAACCTCCAATGCCACGGACGAGGATGTTGCCGCAATTTGTCAGATCGTAGAGGAAAACGGTTATACCATGAATGATAAGCGGGATCAACGCACATCCGGCACTTATTTTGCCTTTGTTGCCTGCGTTTATGCTTTTTTGGGCATTATCACACTGGTTACAGTACTGAATATTGTCAACAGTATCGCTATGAGCGTATCGGCCCGGATCAAACAGTATGGTGCTATGCGGGCGGTGGGGCTGGACGGGCATCAGATTTCAAAAATGATTCTGGCAGAAGCTTTTACCTATGCCTTTTGGGGCTGTGTTATTGGCTGTATGATCGGCCTGCCGCTCAGCAAAATCTTGTATGATTTCCTTATCATAAACCACTTCCCCTATGCGGTTTGGAATCTGCCAATCGGAGCGCTGGCAATTATTGTGTTGTTTGTCATTGCTGCAGCGGTGCTGGCCGCATATTCTCCGGCTAAACGGATACAGACGATTTCAGTGACAGAAACTATTAACGAACTCTAAGGAATTCAAAACAAGAAAAAATGCCCTTTGGGACACATCGCTGAGAGGCACGGGGAAAAGTTAAAATTTTTGTGCTTAGACAAAAAGAATCACATTTTCTGCATTGGCAGTAAAAGGGACAGAGCTTTACAGGAAGGAGGAATCCGTCTCATTGCTGACAGGGCCGTAAAGTTCAAAATGGTTTCTCTTTGTGTTCAGCAGCCCTTCTTTCTGGAGCTTTGACAATTCTGCGGACATAGCAGCTCTTTCTACACAGAGATAATCGGCCAGCTGCTGTCTGTCATAAGGAATATCAAAGGACAGTTTTCCCTGGCGGATGGATTCAGAGGAAAGATAAGACAGAAGTTTTTCCCTCGTTGTCCTTTTGCTCATATGAGTGATCTTTTCATTGAATAGTAATACTTTGCCTGCCAGCACAGCTACCAGGTTCCGGATCAGTTTGTTGTGGTGCTGGCAGACAGTAGGGCAGACGGACAATAGCCGGTTAATATTCAGCATCATAAGCTCACAGTGCCCGCAGGCCACTACATTCACATTGAGAACAGAGCCTGGAGTGGCGGCATAGGGCTCTGCGAAAAAATCTCCCTCTTCGATTTTAGCCATGATATTTCTATGTCCCCACAGATCTTCCTGGATCACGAGAACAGAACCTTTCAGCACAAGGCCCATGGCCGAAGTGCTGTCCCCTGCCCGCAATACATATTCCTGATTTTCTTTGCAGTATACTTTTGCATCTACACACTTCAAAATGGAAAGAATTTCTTCTTCCGTCATTCCTGCGAAAAAAGGACAATTTTTCAGTACAAATAAATATTTTTTCAAAAAATCTCCTCCTTGTTTGAAATCAAACATACATGTTGAAATTAAAATACTATAATGGCACCGTAAAGTCAAGAATACAAATTCATCTGTGTATCAGTACACAAGACAGTATATAGGTGGTGGTATATATGAAAAGAAGAATTATCTGTATAGACCAGGAAAAATGCAATGGCTGCGGCCTTTGCGCCGAAGCCTGCCACGAAGGGGCCATTGCCATGGTGGAGGGCAAGGCGAAACTTATGCGGGAGGACTACTGTGACGGACTGGGAGACTGTCTGCCTGCCTGTCCTGTGGGAGCCATTTCCTTTGAAGAAAGAGAAGCGGCTCCTTACGACGAGAAAGCAGTTATGAAAAATAAACTTTCAGGAGGCTGTCCAGGCAGCCAGTCCAGGGATATCCTTCATAAGGAAGGACCGGGAGATAAGGGACCTGTTTCTGCTCCATCAGTTTCCAGGCTCAGACAGTGGCCGGTTCAGATCCAGCTTGCGCCGGTAAATGCCCCTTATTTTCAGGGAGCGAAATTACTTATCGCAGCAGACTGTACGGCTTATGCCTATGGGGCCTTCCATGAAGATTTTATCAAGGGACATGTAGCTCTTATCGGCTGTCCGAAACTGGATCATGCAGATTATGCCCGGAAGCTGACAGAGATCATTAAGAACAATGATATCAAGAGCGTTCAGATTGTCCGGATGGAGGTTCCCTGCTGCAGGGGATTGGAGCAGGCGGTAAAAACAGCCTTAAAAGACAGCGGAAAATTTATCCCCTGGAATGTAGCGGTCATATCCATAGATGGAAACATTGTGGATGAGTGATAGAAAATAACAAAAAAGATAACAGCAGAAAAGGAGAATAAAGAGATGGATAACAAAATGTTTTGCTTTCAGTGTGAACAGACGGCAGGCTGTGCTGCCTGTACAGGAAATGCAGGAGCCTGCGGCAAGAAGTCAGAGACAGCAGTTTTTCAGGATGAACTGACAGGAGCTCTTATTGGCCTGGCCCGTGCAGCCAGGGGAGACACAGAACCAGATGAAGATACTTATAGGATAATCATCGAAGGCTTATTTGCTACTGTGACAAATGTGAATTTTGACGACCAGGCTATCTGTAAAATGACAGAAGCAGTGCGGAAAGAGAAGGAAAGACTGATTCCTCAGTGCAGCAGCTGCGGCTCTCCCTGCGGACAGAATGAGGAATATGATATGAAAGAGCTCTGGACAGAAGAGGAAAACGTCCGTTCTCTGAAATCTTTGATCCTTTTTGGTATCCGGGGAATGGCGGCTTATGCTTATCATGCCCTCGTTTTGGGATATAAAGACGAAGAAGTAAATGAGTTTTTCTGCGAAGCCTTATTCCGGATAGGCTACGAAGATACTGTAGAAAAACTCCTTCCTGTTGTGCTGAAAGTAGGGGAGATCAACCTGAAATGTATGGCTCTTCTGGATAAAGCCAATACAGAAACTTATGGAGTTCCGGCGCCGGTGACAGTTCCACTGAAGGTGGAAAAAGGTCCCTTTATCGTTGTGACCGGACATGACCTGAAAGATCTGAAACTGCTTCTGGAACAGACAGAGGGAAAAGGAATCAACATCTATACTCATGGAGAAATGCTGCCGGCCCACGGTTATCCGGAACTGAAAAAATATCCTCACTTAAAAGGAAATTATGGTACTGCATGGCAGAATCAGAGAAAAGAGTTTGATAATCTGCCGGGAGCTGTTTTATTTACCACCAATTGTCTTATGCCCCCAAAAGACAGTTATAAAGACCGTGTATTCACCACAGAGGTGGTAGGCTTCCCAGGCGCAGTTCACATAGGGAAAGAAAAAGATTTTACTCCTGTTATTGAAAAAGCACTGGAGCTTGGAGGATTTGAAGAGGACAAAGAATTCACAGGCATTAACGGGGGAAGGGAAGTGACTACCGGTTTCGGACATTCTGCAGTTCTTTCCAGCGCCGGAAAAATCGTAGAAGCAGTGAAAGCAGGGAAAATCCGGCATTTCTTCCTGGTAGCCGGCTGTGACGGAGCGAAACCAGGCAGAAATTATTACACAGAATTTGTAAAACAGACACCGAAAGACAGTGTAGTGCTTACTCTGGCCTGCGGAAAGTTCCGGTTTAATGACTTGGATCTGGGCGAGATAGACGGCATTCCAAGACTTATTGACATGGGACAGTGCAATGACGCCTATGGGGCAATACAGGTGGCAGCAGCTTTGGCAGATGCCTTCGGCTGCTCTGTTAATGAGCTTCCCCTTTCCTTTGTCCTGTCCTGGTATGAGCAGAAAGCGGTGTGCATCCTGCTGACTCTCCTTCATCTGGGAATTAAAAATATCCGTCTTGGCCCGTCTCTGCCGGCTTTTGTATCCCCGGATATTTTGAACTTCCTGGTGGAGAATTATCAGATTGCTCCGATCACAACCCCAGAGGAGGATATCAAAGAACTTCTGAAGTAGGGAAAATAACGGATGTACGGAAACTGCTGTACAAAAGATAGCTGCAGATACCCGGAAAGAATTGACCCAGGTTAAGCTGCATCGGAAATGGGAACTATAAAGCGCGCTCCGCCAGATTTCCTTCCGATGCAGTTTTTTGTGCACAAAAAAGGAGGGCCAGGGATTTCTCCCTGGCATATGAAAAAGAAAAAAGTCTATCTATATAAAAAAGGTAACTGCCTTTGTTTGATTATTACTATACTATGTATTTGTGAAAAAAATGTGTTGAAAATTCAAAAGAATTGTGAAGAAGTTTTGAATAAACAAAAAAGCTTCTTGATTTAATTAATATAATAGTTATAATAATTATTATACTAATATAGACTGTAAAAAAATGAAATGAGAAAAAGGGAAAGGAGGCGGAAAGTGAAGAATACGGCACAGATCAAGAAAGAAAATCAGAGAAGAATCTGGGAGATATTAAGAGACGGGCTTCCTCATACAAAGCAGGAAGCCACCAGGATCACAGGTCTCAGCCCGGCTACCTGCAATACAATCTTCAATGAACTGGAACAAGAAGGACAGGTCCGAGGAGAGAAGAGAAGATCCGGAGAAGTGGGAAGGGCTTCTGTGGCCTATATGCTGAACCAGGATTATGAAAGTTTTCTTTGCATTGGTTTTGAACTGATCCAGGGAAGAAGGAGTATTTTCTGGAGAGTACTTACAGCAACAGGCCAGGTGCTGGATCAGGGAAGAGACTGCAGGGAAAGGATTGCATGCCGGGATATAGAGGATAAGATAGAGGAATTAAAGGAAAAATTTCCAAATCTGAGGGCAGCGGCCATGGGAATCCCCGGTGTGGCAGACAAAGGCTGGATTCGGCATTGCGATCTTCCGGAGTTTGATAATGTGCCCGTGGTGGAGATCCTGGAGCAAACATATCATTTTCCGGTACATCTGGAAAATGATATGCACTATAAAGTCTATGGCTATTATCTGAAAGAATGCTCCAGAGAGGATACAGTAACCATCCTGAATTATCCCAGCCATGTGCTGCCTGGAATGGGCACAGCGGTAGAGGGAAAGGTTATAAAGGGCTGGAACCAATTTGCCGGTATGGTAGGGTTTCTACCTTATGGAGTTACAAGAGAAGAGCAGATAGAAAAGCTTGTTCCGGAAACCTATCTGCCTTTCCTATCCAAAGGAGCCGCTTCGGTGATCCCCCTTTTAAATCCTCGGATCCTGGTCTTTACAGGCGACCTGGTAAAGGAAGAAGATATAAAGAAAATATGGGAATACTGTGCCAGGACAGTACCGGAAGCCTATCTTCCGGAATTTGTATGGGCTCCGGATATGAAGGAATATTATTTCGCCGGAATGTTTGAAAGAGCAATAGAAGAAAAATGGAGGACAAGACAGTGACAGAGAAAGAATTAATGTTATCAGAACAGCTTTATATTGCCAATGACCCGGAACTGGGGGTTGATAACAGCAAAGCTAAAAGGCTAACTCATCTGATCAATACAGCATCAGATGAGGACAGGGAAAAGATCCAAGGGTATTTCCGGAAGCTTCTGAAAAAGACCGGGGAAAATTTTTGGATTGAACCTCCATTTCGCTGTGATTATGGCTGCCACATTTCTGTAGGAGAGAATTTTTACGCCAATTATGATTGTATTATTCTGGATGTTTGCGAGGTGAATATTGGAGACAATGTGGTCATCGGTTCCGGAGCTGTAGTGACAAAAGATATCCCTTCCGGTGTAGTGGCGGCAGGAAACCCATGTAAAGTGATACGGCACATCACGGAAAAGGACCATGCTTACTGGAAAGAACAGGAAGCACAGTATAAAAAGAACAAAAGTTTATAAAAGAAGATAGAATAAAAAGGTATCAGATGGTCAGGATTAAGGAGAGAGGACTATGGAATTTAAGAAAGAAAATCTGATCTGGACAAGAGAACCGAAAAATTATGCGATAAAGTCTGGAGAAATACGGATCACCACAGAACCGGGGACAGACCTTTGGCAGAGGACTTATTACGGATTTCAGAATGATAATGCCCCGGTGCTTCAGATGAAGACCAGGGAGAAATATTTCTCTTTTGTGGTAAAAACCAGGTTTTCCAGCAAACACCGTTTTGATCAGTGTGGGGTGGTGCTGTACCTGGACAGTGAAAACTGGCTGAAAGCTTCGGTGGAATACGAAAATGAAGAGTATCAGAGGCTGGGCAGCGTGGTGACCAATCATGGGTATTCGGACTGGGCTACTACGGACATTGACGCTTCTATTAAGACGATGTGGTACCGTCTGAGCAGAAGAGAATCTGATTTCTGTGTAGAATGTTCCGGTGACGGAGAAAATTTTAAGCAGATGCGGATCTGCCATCTGGAAGAAGGGGCCGGGGAAATCTCTTTTGGGATCTATGCCTGCAGCCCTGAAGATTCTTCCTTTGAGGCAGTTTTCACGGAGATGAAAATTACAGAATGTATGTGGAAAGCCCATGTATAGCAGAAAAGGCGTCCAAAAACTGTTTTGGGACAGTTTTTGGACGCCTTTTCTGCTATACTAAAAATAAAAATACTATATACAGGAGGCGGATCATGGAATTAAAGGAAACCTTGCAGACAAGAGTAGAAGAATTTAAGAAGAATCATCCGGTAGAGGAACAGGTAAAGTCCCGGCTTACACAGCCGTCCATGGCTTTTTATGGGACAGAGATCTTAAACCGGGCGGTGGCCGCCCTTCTGGAAGGAGAGAATCTTCTCCTCTGCGGAGATAAGGCTACAGGAAAGAATGTCCTGGCGGAAAATCTGGCCTGGATTTTTGGAAGGCCTATTTATGACATTTCTTTCCATGTGAACACAGACAGCAGCAGTCTCATCGGTACAGACACATTTGTCAATAATGAGGTAAAACTTCGGGAAGGGCCCATTTACCAGTGCGCCAAGTGGGGAGGATTTGGGATCCTGGATGAGATAAACATGGCAAAAAGTGATGCGGTTTCCGTACTCCATGGAGTCCTGGACTTTCGGCGGATCCTGGATGTGCCGGGCTATGATCGGATCAATCTCCACCCTGCTGCCAGATTCATTGCCACGATGAATTATGGATATGCAGGGACAAAGGAATTAAACGAGGCTCTGGTGTCCAGGTTTATGGTCATCAATATGCCATCTCTCACAATGGAAAGGATGTACCAGATACTGGAAAACCTGTTTCCCACCATCCGCAGGGAAGCTGAGGAGCAGTTTGCCGGGCTGTTTTTGGATCTTCAGTTAAAGGCTCAGAATGGAGAAATTTCTACAAAGGCTGTAGATATGAGAGGACTGATCGGAGCTCTTCGTCTGGTAAGAGGCGGCCTGACGCCTCTGGAGGCCATTGACATGGGCATTACCAATAAAACCTTTGATACCTTTGAGCGGGAGCTGATCGGGGATCTGGTTATGACCAGAATACCCGAAACCTGGGACAGGGGCGATGTATTTGATGAATGAAAGAAAATCCAGAGAAGAAAATATTTTTAATATCCAGAGCCGGGTGGAAAATCTGCTCTGGGCGGTAAGCGGAGATTATGAGCTGGATATTCCTGCAGATCTGAAGGCCTGGGAGAAATCCCCTTATATAGCCCTTTATGAGGCAGTGCGCCAGGGGATTTTCCGTAAATATTTTGATGCAGACAGGTATCAGGACTTTTTTGCCCAAAAGGTATACCAGGGGATGATTCCTTCTGTGCTGGAGGCCCTGGGAAATCTCTGTATTGACAGCGCTGTGTGGAAAAAGGCGGTAAAAGAGAGACCCGGAGTGGAAAATCTGAGAAGGAAGGCATTGACAGACACGCTGGAAAGAGACAGCCTTCGCCTCACCCATACAGATTGGGGATATCTGGAAATGTGCTATCTGAAAAAGGCCCTCTGGGGCGAAAACTTTCAGGGAAGAACAGCCAGGATTCTGGACAGGATCTGCTCTATAGAAGACGCAGATTCTGTAGAGGAGATCTGCCGCTGCCTGGAAGAGGTGTATCGGGAAGCCTATGAAAAAGGACTGGCGCAGAACTTTAAGGGACTGGACCGGGAAATAAAGCCTGCCGATGAGGATATGAAAGAATATACAGATAAGGAAAAGGCCCGGGAAGAGGAGAAGGCGGCGAAAGATGAAGCCCCTGTAAATCTTTTCAGCGGTCATGTAGATCCCCAGGATAACGGAAAAAGGGAAAACCCCAGAGCTTCTATGATTTTTTTGGACAGGGAGTCTTCGGACCGGATGGAAGAATACATTGTCCAAAGCTACGGGGAAAGCTGTATTCCTTCCAGAGTGCAAAGAGAGCTTCAGAATCAGGTCTGCACAGATACGCATAAAGACTGCCGGATCCATATTACCAGGGGAATCCTCCATGGCCATGGAAAGGACAGCGGCAGAGGGGAGTACGTGAAGAAGGTAAGAGAAGAAAACCTTCGGGTATTAAAAAGTACTCAGCTCATTACCCGGCAGAATATCCAGACACTGGCCAATACATTAAAGAGGGCCCTTCTTACCAGATCGGAAAAAGAGATACTTTCCAGCGAGTATGGAAAGATCCAGGTCAATAAGCTGTGGAATCTGGGAAGAACACAGAACAGGAAGCTTTTTCAAAGAGAGATCCGAAGAGAAGATACAGATTTTGCTGTGGAAATATTGATCGACGCCAGCGGCTCCCAGCAGGGCAGACAGAGCCAGGTAGCTCTTCAGGGGTATATTCTCAGTGAAGCCCTGAGCATTGCAGGGATTCCCCACCGGGTCACTGGTTTTTGCACCCTGGGGGCGTATACAGTCCTGACTATGTTTCGGGATTTTGAGGAAGACCGGGAGATGAACCGGCGGATCTTTGAATTTTACGGTTCTGCCAACAACCGGGACGGGCTGGCAGTAAGAACAGCAGCCGCAGGTCTGGATCAGAGAAAAGAAGAGAATAAAATCCTGGTGGTGTTAAGCGACGGCAGACCCAATGACATTATGGCGGGAAGCCAGAGCCCCGGCTATACGCTGCCTGGGGCTAAAAAAACAGAAAAAGAACCCTACTGTCTGGACTTTGCCCTTCGGGATACGGCAGGAGAGATCCGCAGACTCAGAAACCGGAGAATTGCCGTATTGGGCGTCTTTGCCGGAGAAGAAGAGGATCTGTCTGCGGAGAAGAAAATTTTTGGAAAGGATTTCGCCTATATCCGGGATCTCTTCAATTTTGCCAATGTGGTGGGCCGTTATCTGAAAAAACAGATTATAGGGTTGGTATAGTAAATATCTGGCTATGCCATTTAGGAAGATTTCCCCAATAAAGTCAAGAGCTGCTGACCGCCATACCCAGCAGGCAAAGAGCAGTAAATCCGTAGATATCATTGATTACCAGGGCAATCTGCATGACTTTGTTTTTTACCTGCCCTTTTGTATAAGCCAGAGTAGTGAATACTGCGGAGAAAATCATAAAAGCGGCATAGCTGTAGACAATAATTTCTGCCCCAGGAGACTGCAGCGCCCATGGATTAGTCCGCAGAGGGAAGATAGTCCAGGGAATAAAGATCATCAGTACACTGATAAAGGTAATAAGTTTTTTCATAGTTTATTATCTCCTTTCTGCTCTGCCGAAACATAGGCAGGAAACGGTCAGACATACCAGGGTCACAGCTATAGCCACCGGCAGTAGAGGAAACAGGTCTACAGACAGGGTGAACACGTCTGCCTCGGGCTGTCCTATGAACTGTGACAGGATATAAAAGGGATAGCACATAGGGTAGGCGAACCAGGCCTTTGTGTTGATGAGGAGCACAGAAGGCACGATGGCGGCCAGGCCGATTCCCACAGAAAATACGGAGGTCCGGATGCACACAGCTGCCAGCCAGTAAAAGGCAGCCATGGGAATGGAACTGATATAAATGATCAGAGCTTCATACAGCACTGAGGACAAAGGAAGGACAAAGTCATAGCCTGTACTGTGGGAGGCTATGAATGCCGCAGGAAAATACAGGGCTGCCATCATAAACATCTGGAAGGCTGCCAGGAGCAGGAGTACCAGAAATTTTCCCAGACATAAGCCTGCTGCGGACACAGGAAGAGACAGCATTTTCTGCATTCCCTGATTACTCCGTTCCAACTGGTTCAGCATAACTGTGATCACTACCAGACTGGCAGGATACATAAACCAGGACAGTCCCAGAAAGGTCTGAAAGAAGAAATTCATTTCCGGAGACAGGCCGGCTGCATTGGAAAAATTGGAGTCTGCATTTAATATTGCAGGAATCCAGAGTAAAATGAGAGGAACCAGCAGGATCCAGATAATATGGGTCCTGCGTATTTTTTTCAGTTCAATGTGAAAGATAGTAAGTAAATTCATACAGGCGTCCTCCTGATTTTTAAGAGAAAAATTTTGACAGCTCCCAAAAGTACCGACTCAGCGGCACAGATTCCCAGAATGGGGAAAATATCCTCCCACGCTGATGAAGACAACAGACAGCGGTAGGGCAGACAGAAGGTGTAGACCTTGGAAAATACAGCTTCATAGGATACAGTCATTTGTCCCATAAACATACAGACCACTCCGATTCCCAGAGAAACCCACATATTTTTCGCCAAAGAGGCGATCAAAGTGGATAGAAGAAGAACGGGAAGGATGGCGGCTATGGAAAAAGCCGTATTCTGGAGCAGAATTTCCAGGCCTGGATCCTTTCCGGGAAACCAGTGCCAGGCACAAAAGAGGAGAAAACCATCCTCAATGAGAAATACCGGAAGGAAAAGCAGCAGGAGAAGCAGGTTCTTGCAGAAAAACACTTTTCCCTGGCTGACTGGAAGCATATAGAGTTTTTCTATAGCTCTGTTGGCAAACTCTGTGTGATAAAGGATACAGGCTCCCAGTATTGCCAGAAAACTGTGAAAGGTAGCCAGCATATCCCAGTTGCCTTGCAGAAGAATATCCACAGGAGGAAGATCCTGGGAGGTAAATAATTCTGTACGGAAGGCGATATTGAGCACCGGAAAAGCAGAGGCTGCCAGAGCTCCGGCCAGGAAAGCCGGGATCAGTCCGGTGCGCTTTGTTTTTTTCATTTCTAAAGCAAGGATCATCTCTTATCACCTCGTTTCAGGTTGTCTTCCTGGATCATAGCCAGGAAGGTGTCCTCCAGATTGTCGGTGGGATAGCCCATCTGAGCGGCCTGTTCTTTCAGTTCCGGCAGAGTTCCTTCGAAGAGGAGCCTGCCGTGATTCAGGATTCCTATGTCGTCAGCCATTAACTCAATTTCTGAGAGCAGATGGGAGGATACCAGCACCGTGCAGTTATACTTCTGGGGCAGAGATCGGATCAGTGTACGGATCTCATGGATACCTGCAGGGTCCAGGCCGTTAGTAGGCTCATCCAGGATCAGAAGAGGGGGCCTTCCCAGAAGAGCTTCCGCCAGCCCCAGGCGCTGTTTCATTCCCAGAGAATACTTGCCGGCAGTCCGCTTCCGGAATTCGTAGAGGCCTGTAAGCTCCAGGGCATCTTTGATGCTGCTTTTTGGCAGTCCCAGGATCCTGCGTATAATATCCAGGTTTTCTTCTCCTGTGAGATTTCCATAGAAAGCAGGAGATTCAATAAAGGCTCCGGTTTCACGAAGGATTGTCATCCGGTCTTTGGGATAGGAACGGCCCTTTATCTGAAAGCTGCCGCTGGAAGGACGGGTAAGTCCCAGGAACATCTTCATGGTGGTGGATTTTCCCGCTCCATTTGGCCCCAGAAAACCGTAGACCTGGCCTTTTTTTACATGCATGTTCAGCTTATTTACTGCGGTAAAATCCCGATATCTTTTTGTGAGGTTGTGTGTTTCAATAATATTGCTCATTTTCTTTGCTCCTTTCTTTTGCTGATTCTCAGTATAAAACAGCAACCTTACGGCAACATTCTCCCTACCTTACAATTACCTTACATTTTAACCGGAAGCGCTACGAGGACGCAAGATATGCTATACTATGTAAAAGCCCAAAAGGCCGGAAGTTATAAATTATATGGGAGGTTATCCAATGGATTTTGAATATTTAAAGAATAAAAAGCTGCTTCTGGTAGATGATGAACCGGAGCTGCTGTCAATGGTGGAGGGAATCTTAGAAAAGGAAGGATATAAGAATATCCGCAGGGCAGGAAAGGTAAAAGAAGCTCTGAAAATATTTCAGGAATGGCAGCCGGAAATGGCGGTGCTGGACGTGATGCTTCCTGACGGGGATGGATTCGGACTCTTTGAAAAGATCCGGGAGATTTCAGACATTCCTGTGCTTTTTCTCACAGCAAGAGGAGAGGAGGAAGATAAGTTTCTGGGCCTGGGGCTGGGAGCCGACGACTATATTGTAAAGCCTTTTCTTCCAAGGGAACTGATCCTGCGTATAGGAGTGATCCTCCGAAGATGCTATAAAGAAGAACAGCCCGTGGTGCGTCTGGTCGGCTGCACTGTAGATTTTGAGAGAGCACAGGTAATAAAAGGAGAAGAAAAACTGCCTCTTACAGCCAAGGAATTTGCTCTTCTTTCTGCCCTGTACAGAAACAGTGGAAAAATAGTTACCATTGATATGCTCTGTCAGGCGGTGTGGGGAGATAATCCCTATGGCTATGAAAATTCTCTTATGGCCCATATCCGGCGGATACGGGAGAAGATTGAGGAAAATCCTTCCAAACCGGTGTCGCTGATCACGGTAAAAGGTCTGGGGTATAAGCTGATCGTAAAGGAGTAGGAAATGAACAGTACCATAAAACTTATCCGAAGATTTTGCTCTATTTTGATTATTTCTATTTTTCTGGGAATCCTGCTGAACCTTATATTTCTGGCTGTTATCACCTGGAACCAGGGAGATAATTCCAGCGGATGGCAGCAGGCGGAGGCAGTTGCGGCGGCTCTCACTCTTTCAGAAGATGGAAGGTATACACTCTCAGAGGAAGGGGAGAAGGCGCTGGAGCAGGCAGGAGCCTGGGGAATCCTGGTGGAGAACAGCACAGGAAATGTGATCTGGGCCAGCGAGAATCTGCCCAAGGAGATCCCCCGGCATTATACCCTGGGGGAAATTTCCTGGGCAGTCCGGGGATATATCCAGGACTACCCTACCACAACAGCTCCACAGGGGGACAATCTTCTTTTTCTCGGTTTTCCCAAGGACCGGTATTTTAAATTAATGTGGCCTACCTTTGACTATGACCTGATCCAGAATTTTTTCTACATGATTCTGGAGTTTCTGGCCTTTAATCTGGTTTTTATTATTGTGGTCTACGCCATTGCTACTTCGGGTATTATCCGCTCAGTCAAGCCCATTGTCCATGGAATTGAAACTCTGGGCAATCAGGAAGATGTATATATTCCGGAAAAAGGCCTTATGTCTCAGCTTGCGGCATCGATTAACCGGGTATCTGAAAAGTTGAAGACCCAGAATTATGCCCTGCGGAAAAAAGAAATGGCCAGAGCAAACTGGATCGCCGGAGTGTCTCATGATATCCGTACGCCCCTGTCCATGGTCCTGGGCCACGCCAGCACACTGGAAGAAGATACGGACCTACCAAAAGAGGCCAGGCAAAAGGCCGGGATCATCCGGCGTCAGAGTATTCGGATGAAAAATCTGATCAATGACCTGAATCTGGCTTCTAAGCTGGAATACAATGTCCAGCCAGTAAAAAGGCAGAGGACAGACTTGGCGGCCCTTGCCAGGTCTGTGGCAGTAGATTTCCTGAACCTGGATAATAAAGGAGACTATCCCATTGAATGGAATACAGGAGAAGAAACAGGCCCTCTTATGGTATATGGAGATCCGGACCTGCTGAAACGGGCCATGTCCAATCTGATCATAAATGCCCAGGTCCACAATCCCCAGGGGTGTACCATTGGAGTGGAGGTAAAAGAAGAGGAAGAGATGTACGCTCTTATTGTCAGCGATGACGGAGTAGGGGTTACTCCGGAAGAACTGAGCTCTATTCAGAAAGCTCCCCACTATATGGTCTGTGACAGCAATACCGGGGAACAGCGTCATGGCCTGGGACTGCTGATCGTAAGGCAGATTGCCCAGGCCCATGAAGGAAAGGTAGTGCTGGACCATTCTCCTCAGGGTGGTTTTCTGGTAAAAATTTTACTTCCAAAAGACTGGAAGGAAATCTAACATTTTCGCAACATTGGAATTTTATATCGAAATTTTTCCGTAAACAGGTTACAATATTGCCAGGTGATGAAAATGAAAATATTACTTGTTGAAGATGATCTGACCCTGGCAGAAGAAATCGTAAGGCTCTGCCGGAAGTGGGGCTTTGAAGCAGAATATCTGGAAGAATTTGAGGCCGTGGACCGGGAATGGAAGAAAAGGCAGGGAGATCTGATACTTATGGATATCAACCTGCCTTTTTATGATGGATTTTACTGGGCAAGGGAAATACGGAAAATTTCCCGGGTGCCCATTCTTTTTCTGTCCAGCAGAGACCAGAACAGCGATAAGGTCATGGCCATGGTCTCAGGAGGAGACGATTATGTTGAAAAGCCCTTTGACGGGGAACTGCTCCTGGTAAAGATCCGGGCTCTGTTAAGAAGGGCTTATGAGTATACTGTAAGTGACCGGGAATATCTGGCAGAGGAGCTTTTGTACGACAGAAGTCAGGGGAATCTGGCCTATAAGGGCCAGACTGTAGAACTGACCAGATCAGAGAATAAAATCCTGGGACTGTTGGCGGACAACCGGGGGAAAATTGTAGAAAGAGAACAGTTGATGGAGTATCTGTGGAGCACTGATGAGTATGTGACAGATGCTTCTCTTACAGTGCTGGTGTCAAGATTGCGGGCAAAAATTGCAGAGTTTGCTCCCGGGATATCCTGTATCCATACTAAGAAGGGAAAGGGGTATTATCTGGAATGAAAGAGTATTTAAAGGACAGGGGAAAGCTGTTTTTTATCCTCCTCTGTCTGTGGTGTTTTGCAGATTTTTACCTGGCTTTTTTATGTGCCTCTAATGTTTATTTTCAGGACCTGCTGTATCTGAATCTGCTGTTTCTGGCAGCTTCTTTCGCCGGGATTTTATGGGATTTTTATCGTTTTAAAAAGACAGAAAAATATCTGGAAGGCAGGCTCTCTCTAACGCCTTTGGAACAGGAAAAGCTCTTTGGAAAAAGGGTGTCTGCATATATGGAGGAGAAGGAAGAGGAGCACAAAAAGGAAATCCGGCACCTGCTCCGGGAACAGGAAGAACTGACGGATTACATTGGAAAATGGAGTCATGAAGCCAAACTGCCTCTGGCAGCCTTAAAGCTGATCAATGAACGGAATCAGGACAGAGAGGCCAGCCGGGAAATGAAAAACAGCATTGCCCGGCTGGAGAGCCTGATCCATACGGTGATGCTGGGAAGCAAGCTCCACCGTCCGGAACATGACGTCCGTTATGAGAAGGTTTCTTTGAAGAAAGCAGTGGGAGAGGCTGTGAAAAATCAGTCTTATTTTTTAATCCATCACAATTTTGAGATAAAAGAAGAAACAGGAAAAATCCAGGTGTATACCGATAAAAGATGGCTGGTCTATCTCCTGGACCAGCTGATACAAAATGCGGTGAAATACCGGGGAGAAGCTCCGGCTCTCAGCTTTGCTGCCCAGGAAAAAGGGAAGGACAGCATCCTTCTGATAGTGGAAGATAACGGAGTGGGAATCGAACCGGAAGATTTGCCTTATATTTTTCAAAAAGGATATGTAGGGAAGAATTACCGGAAAGGTGACTATCGCTCTACAGGAATGGGACTGTATTTTGTAAAAGAGATCAGCCAGCTGCTCCATACAGAAATCCGGGTCTTTTCGGAACCGGAAAAGGGCACCAGGTTTGAAATACGTTTTCAGGATCTGTCAGAACATTTGCTTTTGTCGGAATAATCCTTTCAGAAATGTTAGATACCAACTAAAACTGTCAGGCAGATGTAAGGATTTTTGAAGGCCTCTCTGCTATGCTGGTATACAGACAGGAGGTAAACAAAAATGAACAAAATTTTAGAAATCCGAAATCTATCAAAAAGCTATGGACGAAGAGGATATCAGACCTGGGTGCTGCGAGATATCAGCCTGGATATTTTTCAGGGAGACTTTATCGGGATCATGGGCCCCAGCGGTGCGGGAAAGACCACCCTTTTAAATATGCTGTCTACTCTGGATAAGCCTTCCCGGGGAGAGATCCTTTTGGATGGGGAAAACATTGTGGAGATGAAAAACCGGCAGCTTTCTCAGGTGAGAAGAGACAAGATCGGCTTTATTTTTCAGGAGTATAATCTTCTGGATAATATGACCCTCCAGGATAATATTGCCCTTCCTTTGTCCTTAAACGGAGCAAAAACAGGAGAAATCCTTAAACGGGTGAGAGAGACGGCAGCAACTTTCGGACTGGAGTCTCATCTGGGGAAATATCCCTATCAGCTTTCCGGAGGACAGAAACAGCGGGCAGCCAGTGCCAGAGCTCTGATCACTAATCCCAGGATTTTGTTTGCTGACGAGCCTACCGGGGCCTTGGACTCCAAATCGGGGAAAGACCTTCTCTGCTGTCTTAAGGCAGCAAATGAGGCGGGAAAAGCAACCATCGTAATGGTGACCCACGATGCCTACTGTGCCAGCTATGCAAAACAGGTGTACTTCTTAAAAGACGGCAGGATTCAGTGCTGCCTGAACCGACAGGAGAGCAGGAAAGCATTCTATGATGAGATCATGGCCATGCTGGCCTCTATGGGAGGTGACCAGGAATGAGTCTTTTTCGGCTGGCGGTGTGGAACTTTAAGAGAAGTGTGAGGGAATTTGGAGCACTGGTTCTGTCTCTGTCTTTTTCTGTATTTATTTTCTTTAACTTTCAGAATGTCATCTATTCCCAGGCTATGGATGTGCTTATGGAATTCCGGAAAGACCTGATTGATTCTGTACTCCAGGCAGCCTCTATTGTATTTGGAGTCTTTCTTTTCTTTTTTATCTGGTATGCTGCCAATGTGTTCCTGAATCAGAGAAAAAAGGAAATCGGTATCTATATTTTTATGGGGCTGGATAATAAACGGATCAGTAGAATGTATGCCTTGGAATCCACCATGGTAGGGCTGTTTTCTCTGGCCTTCGGACTGATTTTCGGCGTTTTGTTTTCCAAACTGTTTCAGATGCTGCTGTTAAAACTGTCAGAGATCAGCGTAGATGTGGAGTTTTCTTTTTCCCTTCAGCCAGTGCTGAATACGGGAGGAATGTTTCTGGTCATTTACGGCTTTATGATCCTGAAAGGCTGCCACACTCTCAGAAACAGCAGCGTGCTGAACCTGTTGTCGGGAGCCAGGCAGAAAGAAATCCGACAGGAAAATAAAGCGCTTACTGCTCTCAGGATACTGGCAGGAACAGCAGCTCTTATTTTGGGGTATCTGGCGGCACTGGATACAGGGGGACTTCAGGGGCTTGTACGGATGGTCCAGGCGGTAGTTCTGGTTATTGTCGGAGTCTATCTCCTCTATTCTGGTCTGATCCCTGCCATCCTCAGACTCCTTACCAGAAATAAAAAATTCCTTTACCGGAAGGAGAGAACCCTCTGGATCAATAACCTGGCTTTCCGGATAAAAAAGAACTACCGGACCTATGCTATGGTCACTGTTTTGATGATCTGTTCCGTGACTTTAATGGCCCTGGCCATTGCTCTGAAACAGCGATATGACAGAATGGAAAATTTTGATCAGGTCTATTCCTGTCAGGTAGTGAATTATGACGGAACACTGGATGGTGAGGAAATCTTAAAGGGGATCGAAGGGGAAAATCCTGTGGAGTACTGGAATGAATACACTCTTTTAAACCTTCCGTCCGAAATGTTTCGCACAAAATATAACCAGACAATGTATGTTCTGGCGCCCTACTCCCAGGTGAAAGAAGGAGCTGGAAGAGCAGGGCTGGAATTCCCATATAAGGAACTGGAAGATGACCAGGTGGTTGGTCTTTCCCACGAGATTCTTTTCAGCCTGGCAGGCACCAATGAACCTTCAGCTGTAAATATCGGAGAGAAAACCTATGATGAGGTGGACGTTACAACAACTCCTTACCTTGGAAAGCTCCAGACCTATACAGAGGCTTATATCGTGTCAGACAGGACCTTCGAGGAGCTGAAAAGCCGGGGCAGCCTGCTCTATATCTATAATTATCGTCTGGAAAACCCCGGCAATATAGAAGCCTCCAGACCCTGGCTTCAGGATCTTGTCCAGGGGGGAGAAGAGGGCATGACAGGAGTCAGCTACACCGAGGACTCTTTAAATGAAGACAGCTATATCCGTGTGACTTACTCTCTGTGTCTTTTCATGTTTGTTACGCTGATGCTTGCGGCGGGAAGTATTATCTTTCTGAAGATCGGGAATGAAGCCTATGAGGACGGGGAAAGATATGAAATCCTGGAGAAAATGGGGGTTCCTCGGAAAACATTGGGAAAGGCTGTGAGAAATGAAATCTGTTTCGCTTATTACTGTCCCTTCCTGCTGATGTCCATATCCTCCTACTTTTCCGTCAGGGCATTGGGAGAACTTATGAAAGAGGATTTGTTCCGGATAAATGTGTGGAGCGCTTTGTTTGTTTTGGTACTTTTCAGCCTAATCTGTTTTTTCTCTGTAAGAGGGGCAAAAAGGAAGCTTTTTGCCCGGTCTTTCTGGAAAGTGTAATCTCTTTGCCGGCTTTTACGCCTCCTTCATAGGTGGGGGGATAAGAAAAAATATATTCCTCACGGAAAGGGATACAGCATTCCTCCAGAGCAGAGAGATAGAGACCATGCCAATCATCAGAAGATACATTAATCAGATCTGCATCGAAAAATACAGTCAATCCCAGGAAGAACAGGTTCTTCTATATAGGACTCCAGGAAGTCTCTGGACACATGGATGTCCACTACCATAGAGGCCAGGGCGCACTGGGACTCATGGATCTGATTAGAATCTATTACAATAAATTCTCCTGGGACAAGAGTATGTTTCACGCCTCCCACAAGAATCTCCGCTGTACCGTTGAGGATATAGATCAGCTCAATAGCAGGATGCCAGTGGGCAGGAAAATAGGAGCCTCTGTTGGTGTAATAGTGAATGGCAATATTGGTATTTTCCAGATCATAGAGGTGTTCATAAATGGCCTGTTTCATAGAAAAAACTCCTTTGAATGTCAATTTTGACCTAAAAACTGTCAATATACTATCTAAAAATAACCATGTTTACATGATAGCATATGGTTGTAACAAAGAAACTTTCTTTTATCGAGCGTCTTGCAAAATATGTGGAAGATAACGCAGAGTATTTTGCAAACCTGCATTGCGTTTGCTCCGGTGATTTTCATTCAAGATTTTAATTTGATGGAAACGGCGGAACATTAAGATGCAGAAAAAAGAACAAGAGAATAAAAACCAGTTAAAAAAGAACCGAGGTATGAAGCGGTAGATTCCTTTCATATCCCGGTTCTTTCATTTTGTCGGCTGATCAGCGTTCCATCATACTGATGGATTCAATACCTACGCTTCCGCCCCGGACAACTTCGATGGTTTTAAATTCTTCTTTAATCAGTTTGATAACTGCGTCATTTTTGGTTGCCGTCTGGACAAATTCCAGAAGGAGACTGTCCTTTCCGTAATCGATGACTCTGGCTTTAAAGGTTTCTGCAATCTGAAAAAGCTCCACCTTATCTGCAGGAGTACATTTCTTTACCTTAATATACAGGATTTCTTTCATCCGGATAAAAATATCGGTAAAATCAATGACTTTGATCACTTCCACCATACGGTTCAGCTGCTTTTTAATCTGCTCAAAAGTTTCGTCGTCGCTGACAGTGGCAATTGTCATACGGGAGACGGTAGGATCTTCTGTGGTACCTACTGTCAGACTGTCCAGGTTATAGCTCTTTCCGGCAAAAAGCCCGGAAATTTTGGACAGCACACCTACCTGATTTTCTACATATAAAGAGATCCATCTTTTTTTCATTCCTTTTTCCATTTTCCCGTCCTCCTAACAATCCATAATCATATCTTCTAAGGTTCCGCCCGGTTTGATCATAGGATATACCATTTCCTCCGGGTCGATGATAAATTCAATGATGGTAGGCGCCTTGGTGTTCTTTTTCGCTTCTTCAAAAGCCGGGGCGATCTCTTCCTTATTCATTACCCGGATGCCTTTGGCTCCATAGCTCTCTGCCAGCTTCACAAAATCAGGGACATATTCTGATGGAAATTCTTCCCCGTTTGTGCGGCGGGAGAGGGCGCCTGACTTCAGATTTGTCATGGAGTAGCGTTTACCGTAAAACAGTTTCTGCCATTGGCGCACCATACCCAGATATTCATTGTTAAAGATACACAGTATTACAGGAAGCTCCTCCAGAACCGCAGTAGCCATTTCCTGGATATTCATCTGCATGCCGCCGTCGCCGGAAATAGCGATTACCGGAATGTCAGGATTCCCGATTTTAGCCCCAATGGCTCCCGGAAGTCCATATCCCATAGTTCCCAGGCCTCCGGAGGTAACCAGATGCTTCTTATTGTTAAGCTCTGCGTACTGAGTTACCAACATCTGATGCTGACCAACATCAGTGACAATGATGGCTTCCTCAAACTGCCGGTTGATTTCACTTATTATATCCAGAGGGCTCATAAGTTTCCGGTCTTTCATATTCAGTGGATGTTCTTCCTTCCACGCCTGGATCTGCCCCAGCCATTTCTCTGTATTCTGCTCAGTTACATATTCCGCCATTTTTGTGATCGCCTCTTTTGCGTCGGCTACAATAGGGATATCCACCTGGATATTTCTGGAGATAGAGGCTGTGTCAATATCGATATGGATGATCTGAGCATTTGGAGCAAAAGCATGAAGCTTTCCGGTGATACGGTCATTAAATCTGGTTCCGATAGAAAAGAGTACATCGCAGTTGCTTACGGCCATATTGGCAGCATAGGCTCCATGCATTCCCAGATTTCCTACAAAAAGAGGATGGTCAGTGGGAATGGCTCCCCGGCCCATGATCGTCGTTACCACAGGCACCTGGGTCTTTTCTACTACCTGGGTGAAAATCTCATCAGCTCTGGCGATATTTACTCCGCCGCCTGCCAGAAACAAAGGACGTTTTGCTTTCTGCAGGACCTTAATGGCTTTTTTCAGCTGTCCGATGTGAACGCTGGTGTTAGGCTTATACCCCCGGATATTTACGGTTTTGGGATATTCCGGGCTTCCCAGTTCACACATCACATCTTTGGGAAGGTCAACGAGAACCGGACCAGGACGGCCAGTGCGTGCGATGTAGAAGGCCTCTTTGATAATCCGGCCCAGGTCTTCACGTTTCCTCACAGTTACGCCATATTTGGTGATGCTTCTGGTAATGCCCACAATGTCCACTTCCTGGAAAGCGTCGTTTCCGATCAGGTATCTGGCTACCTGGCCGGTAAAGCATACAAGAGGCACGCTGTCATAGTTGGCTGTAGCCAGTCCGGTAACCACATTGGTAGCTCCGGGGCCGCTGGTAACAAGACATACGCCTACTTTTCCCGTAGTCCTTGCGTAAGCGTCTGCTTCATGGACCAGAGCCTGCTCATGGCGGGGAAGGACGATATCGATATTATTCTGCTTATACAGTTCATCACTGATGTCAATCGTGGTCGCTCCGGGATAGCCGAAAAGAACTTCCACCCCTTCTTCCTTCAAGGCTTTTACGAACAATTTGTTTCCTGTGATCTGTTTCATATGAGATACCTCCTGTCTCTTTTTTCAAGAACGCCTTCTGCTATTTATCCTATAGGAAAACCCGAAAAAATTTCCTTAAGAATAAAAATGCCCTAAGCATAAAGCTTAGGGCGAATTGATCCGTGTTACCACCTAATTTCAGAGAATCACTCTCTGCACTCAGCCAGTACAGAAGAAACTATACTGCTTTCCTGTAACGTGGAAATTACGTTGGAGTCTACTGCATGATACTTGGTATATCATGGTTCGGTCCACTGCTCGAAGGCTACCTTCCATAATCCCTTCACAAAGACTTCCACCAGCCGTCTTTTCTCTGAACATCCGGCGATTATGTACTCCTCCTTGTCACTGCATTTTATACATGTGAAAAAGTTATTAAAAGTATTATATGTGCAAAAACACCAGTTTGTCAACAGGAAGAACGACAAATTTGTGAAAATATTTAGAGTGCTTTTGTATACATGAGGAAAAAGGAAAAATGTTTCCGTATCAGGATCATGATTTTGGTATAATATAATTACCTATGTCTCTTGGAGGAAACTTATGAATACAGAAGAAAAAGAACTGGACAATATAGCAGAGATACTGAAACAAAAGGCCGGTTTTTGGAGTTTTTCCCGTCTGCTTGAAGAGCTTTGGGGAAACCAGGGAAACCTGTCTCTGAGATTGACAGAAAAGCTGACAGAATACGAAAAGGGGAAAGATCCGAAAGGGGTGTCCAGGAAAGTAAGAAATTGGCTTCACGACAGAAATCAGCCGGGAAATCGGGAAGAACTTTTTAAGATCTCTTTTGCCATGGGATTAGACGAAAAAGAAGCGGAAATTCTCCTGGGAACCACTTCGGAAAGCGGTATTCATTATAGAAATCCCAGAGAATTGATCTATGCTTTCTGCCTGAGAACAGGGGAGAATTATCCAAAAGCCAGAGAACTGGCAGACAGCCTGGCAGGAGAAATTCCTCCGCTGGGAACCCTGGAGTATAAAAGAAAAATCAGAAGTATGAGAGAGGAGGAAGACAGGGAAGCCAGGACGGTGTCTGTGCGCAATGAATTTAAAAGGATCCGTACAGAGGAAGAACTGAGAAAATTTTTTGACCAGAATAAAGAGACCTTTGGCATGCACCACAATACTGCTTACAGAAAATTTATGAAAATGCTGGAATATCTGAAAAATCCCCAGGCGGAGGGAGAAGACCTGCCAAGGGAGCGCAGCTATGGCACAGAGGAGATCGTTAAAGAATATCTTCGCATGAAAATGCCCTATGACAGGCGGATGAAAAATTACAGCAGGATCCAAAAAGAGGTAAAAAAACACTGGCCTACAGTAAAAACCATAAATGATATGATCTCAAGAAAAATGGATGTAGACAGAAAAACTTTAATTCTTTTATATCTTTCCACAGAGGGGATGGCGGCAGGAAGAGAGAATATGTCCTGGGAATTATATGTAAAGGAGCATTACCTGCGGCTGAATATGATGCTCAGACAGTGCGGAATGGCGGGCCTGAATCTGCACTGTCCTTTTGACTATATGGTGATGCAGGCCATGCGCTGTCAGGGAGACGAGGAATATATGGGCCTTCGCATGGAGAGAATGATTCGGCGCCTTTTCCGGGAGAAAGATAAAATTGCCTATGTAGAGCAGGAGGAAGGAAAATGAACGAAGAAAGAAGTATTCTTCCACAGGGATATCAATTAAAAAGCGAGACACGGACGTATATTATTGACCGCTATGTCAGCGCCGGTTCTAATTCCATTGTGTATGAAGCCCATTATCAGGATAGCCTTATGCAGGAACATGTGCATACGGTCCTGATCAAGGAACTGTATCCCTTAGACAGCCAGGACAGGATATCCAGGGATGATGAACAGCAGCTCCAGGTCAAAGATGAGGGAAAAGAATTTTTTGAACTGCAGCGGGAAAGCTTTCTTCTGGGAAACCGGGCCCACCTTACCCTGGCGGCCAGCGGAAGTGACCATATTGCAGAAAATCTGGATTCTTTCCAGGCAAATAATACTTTGTATACGGTCTTAACAGCCAAAAAGGGAAAGGTTCTGGGGGAATTTCTCAGAGCAGGAGAAGAATTCCCGACAGCTACCCAGGCGGTTGTGTGTATCAACAATCTTTTAACTGCACTGGCCGGATTCCACAACCATGGGCTTTTGCATCTGGATATCAGTCCGGACAACATTTTTCTGCTGTCGCCGGAGGAAAAAGGAGGATTTCCTACAGATCTGCTGCTTCTGGACTTTAACAGTGTATATTCTCTGGAGGAAAAATCGGAAAGCGAGTATCAGTATTATCTGGGAAAAGAGGATTATATGGCTCCGGAGATCTTTCTCCATCAAAAAACAGAACTGGGGCCCTGGACAGACCTTTACTCGGTGTGTGCAGTATTTTATGAAATACTTACCGGGGAAAAACTGCCAAAGGACAGAGAACTGGAAAGGAACAGGGAACTGGTATCCCCTTATTCCAGGATCCTGCTCCATGAAAAAGAGAGAACAGCAGAAAAGCTGAATGCAGTTCTCAGAAAAGGTCTGGAACTTCTTCCCCAGAAGCGGTATCAGGATATCGGAGAGATGAAAGGGGATATACAGGAGCTTCTGGGAATTTTAAACGGAACCATTCGTTTTGCCCCCTTAGCTCCTGAAGAAGTCCCCAAAAAGAAGGGGACGGGGGGAAAGTGGAGAGCTTTCGCACAAGTATCAGCCGGGGTTCTGGCCGGCGCCGTTATCATGGGCGGCCTGAACTGGGGGTATGGACAGGCTATGGGGCAGCGAGTGCAGTCAGAGGCAGAAAATCCGGAGGCGCCGGAAACAGAAGAACTGGAGGACACTCAGATCGATCTGTCTCTGATCCCTTTAGAGCTGGATGACTCTGTGGTGCTTACGGAAAAAAATGTCCGCTGGCCCCTGGAGGATAATATCATGAATCTTCAGGAGCAGACCTCTACTTCTGTACGGGTTATGCTGAAGGACTATTCCCATAAAAGAAACCTGGAAGATGTCTATGAGCAGTACAGTCTTTTTTGCTTCTACAGCGGAAAAGGAGATAAGAGAGGTTGGCAGTATGGAGACCGGACCTATGATTTTTTCCGGACAGAAGATAATGCCCTGCAGATGGTCCTGCCTTTCCAGGATACCAATGATTTTGACCTTTCCTATATAGGCGTGGTATTTGCCAATTATAATTACGACAAATCTACGGCCCTTTTGGATATAACCTCCTGTACCCTGACAGACGGAGAGGGAAACCGGCATGAGATCACAGATTTGATCGGAAGCCATCTGCTGTATTTTGATGAAGAAAACTGGCAGTGGAATCTGACCACAGATCAGAATCAGAATTTTGTTGACGATTTTGGGGACATATATGGAGGAAATCTGACGGTAGATGCCCAGGTGGGCTATCTGGAACCGGTAGTGGATGTAAAGTGGGAAAGTGAAGATCCGGATATCGCCAGGGTGGATCCTGACGGCAGGATAACAGCTGTCAACAGAGGATACACAACCCTCACTGTGACCCTTACAGATAAAGAGACCGGTGAGACAAAAAGTACACAGATGATCGTGAATGTAGTAAGAAAACCTATCTGAAATTTCAAAGTTTGGCGGAAAAAAGTTGAAAGAATCCGTAAGGAGTATCTGGTATAGTAACTCTATCATAAGATCAGGATTATCCTGTGATCTTGTGAAAGGAGAAGACAATAGGGATCATGCAGATACATCAGATCATGGAATGGGCAGATACTCTTTGCAGAGCAATTTTAAAAGAAATGGAGCAGGCAGAATCCAGGGAAACATACAGCAGGATTAAGGCAAAACTCTGGGGAAAAACAGGTGATGAAAAAGAACTTGTTTTTTTGCTGGATTTTTCGGAGGAAAAAAATGAGGCAGGAGAAAGCCTGCTTATAGCCAGACTGACGGTTTTTGTATCTTTCGGGGAAGCATGGAAAGATACAAAAGAGCTGGGAACCTACAAAAATCAGAAGGAGTCTGTTCAGGATATAAAAAAAGGAACCATGCGAAGAAAGCTTCTTACCCTTCTGCCTGATATGGTCAGGCAGGGGGAAAGCCGGCTGTATTATGGAGAGATTTCAGAAGCCAGTCCAGAATACGAGACTGCCGGAGGTCGGTATACACGGCATCTCCCTGGGAAAGCGCAGTAAAATAATCCAGGAAAGCAAAACCGGTTCCGCTTTCCTTCAGATAAACGGAAAGCTTTTTACTTTCTTTCAGAGGTAAAGTAATGGAAAGGGAGTAATCTGAAAAAATTTTTATACAGACATTTTTTATAGGGAGCATTTCCTCCTTCAAGAGGAAGAGGCTTCCTTTTTTTGTAAAAAATTCTGCTGCTGCAGCGGGATCCTGCCGGGCCCTGAGTATCTCTGCCAGACTTTCCGGCGAAAACAGATACAAAGGCTTGGCGGGACTGGAAAAAGAGGACTCCAGGTCCAAAGGGAAATAGTTTAATCCGCAGCTTACAGGTGCAGAAGTATATAGGGAAGGGTCTTCCCCGTCCTCCCAGGCAGGAAGAATAAAAGCAGAGGCACTTTCCCATATATGGAAGAATTCTTCATAGCAGGCTTTGCAGACAGAAGAGGTCCGGATTTGGAGAAAAGAGGAAAAATCTCCGGTAAACAGGAGCAGACTGTTTCTGGACCCGAGATAATAGGGGAAAAGCAGATGGCTGCTTAAAGTACTGGTTTTGTTGTAAAAACACCGGGGATGATAATCCATATATCCATTGAGAAAAGGAAAGAGGATACCGGAGATGGTTTCCATATTCTTTCTTCCTTCCGGAAAATGCTCCGGATTGGGATAAAAATCCAGCAGATGATAAACAGGAAGCTCTTTTTTAAAAGCTTCCTTCATATGGAGGAGTTTTTGATAGAAGAAATCCTGAAATCCCGGAAGATTTGTAAATATTTCAGAAAAAAATTCCTGAGAAAAACAGTCCCCCAAGAAGCTGTTGATCGCCTTCAGGCTTTCACGAGAAAGCTGAGACGGAAAGGGAGGAAGAAGGTTTCCTTCATCCAGATCTCTTAAAAATTTTTCTGCATATTTCCGATTCTCAAAGGCGGCCTTTCCGATACGCTCTGCTTCGTAGAGTTCCAGCAGTTCCTTTTTTTCATCAGAGTCAATGCGCAGATAACTGCAGAACTCCCGGACAAAGGAAAGACGGGGCAGTCTTTTCCCTGTGATCATTCTTTGAAGAGATGTACGGTCAAGGCCGGACATTTGAGAAAGCTGATATACGTTTGTACCTGTAGCCAGAAGAATTTCCCGGCATTTTTCACTGAATTCAGACATGGCAGATTTCCTCCCCGGATCCGGATATTTCCTTCATTATAAAAAACAAAGGACGATCCTGCAAGAAAAGTGAAAAAATAAAATCCGGCACTGAGACAAGCACATATTGCAGGGCAGTTTTTTGGGAGATAGGATTGAAAAAAACAGAATCGGAGGGGAAGATGAGAAAAACAGAAATAAGGATCCTTCAGATATTTCTGGGAGGGATATCGCTTTTATTCGGAGGATTTTATGAGTATACATCCTATCTGTCGGGAATTTTTTTGTGCCTTTTTTTACTGTGGCTGTGGAAGAGAAGGGGGCAGCTTTCTTTTTGTTTTAATATAACGGGGATAGCCCTTGCTGTACTCTGCCTGGGATATGGCCTGGCTGTGTTTTGGGGCGTTGACAGAGGAATGAGTTTTCTGGGATTTTTGAAGGTGATCCCCCTGCTTCTTTTCCTCCTGACGGCCATGCAGTTTACGGTACAGGAGAAGGCGGAAATCCTGAAAGCAGTTCCCTGGACCGGACTTCTGATCCTGGGGATCAGTATGGGGGCCTTTGTGACCGGAATAGGAAAATCTGTTTTTTTCCTTTCCGGAAGGCTGGGAGGAAGTTTCCAGTATTCCAACACTATGGCCCTGTATTTCCTTTTGGGAATGGTGATTTTGTTTTACCTGGAGAAGAAAAGGGGCAGATACCGGTTTTTTGTGTTTTGCCTGTATATGGGAATCCTTTTTACAGGGAGCAGGAGCGTTTTTTTTCTTGGAGCCCTGTGGCTTGTCTTTACCGGCATAAAGGAGAAGAAACACCGGTGGTTCCATCTGCTGCTCCTGGTGCTGTCCGGCGTAGCAGGAATCCTTTACGTTTCTTTTACAGGAGATTATCAGAATATTGGCAGATTTCTGACTTCTTCCCTTCATTCCAGTACCTTTCTGGGAAGGATCCTTTATTGGAATGACGGGATCCGGATACTGGCAGATCATCCCCTGGGCCTGGGTTATAGAGGCTATTCCTATATACAGGGACTTTATCAGACGGGAGTCTATCAGGTGCAGTTTATCCATAATGAATATCTTCAATTTATGCTGGATGCAGGGGTGCTTCCCGGATTATTTTTCACAGCTGCGCTGGTCAGGGAACTGTTTTCCGGGGGCAAGCTTCCGGTCCAAAGAATGATTCTGATCCTGACAGCAGTTCACTGTCTGATGGATTTCGACCTGCAGTTTCTGGTCATGTTTTGTCTCCTTTTACTGTGTGCAGACACAGAGGGAAGAAGGAAACAGGCAGGATGGAAGAAGGGGCTGCCGGTTCTGCCGGGGGCGGCAGGCTGTCTTGTGTGGGGATATTTTTCCCTTATGGGAATTTTTTTCTATATAGGGCAGGATGAAGCTGCTTATCAGATGTTTCCCTGGTACACGGATGCAGGGGAAAGAATGCTGATGTATGGAGATTCTCTGGAAAAGGCGGAAGAAATTTCAGGGCGGATCTTAAGCTGCAATTCCAGATCCGCAGTAGCCTGGAGCACCAGGGCGCTGCTGGGAAACCGGGACAAAGATTATGAAATGGTAATTGAGAGCCAGAGGAAAGCCATTGCATTAAATCCCTATGAAAAGCAGGAGTATCTTTTTTATCTGGAAATGCTGGAACAGGGAAGAATGTATGGAGCCAGTACAGGGAATCAAAAGATCCTTGGGCTATGTACCGATGAGATGACCGCAATTCCGGAAAAGATGGAACAGATCCTGGAACGCACCAGCTTTTGGGGAATGCAGATACAGGACAGGCCGGATCTTACTCTTCCGGGGGAAGTGCAGGAGTATCTGGAGCAATTAAAATAGTCAGGCACAGTGAACAGCACATATTGAAAAGACGGAAAGAAAGACGAATAATCACTAGGAAGACATCTGTTTTCAAATAAAGGGAAAGGAAAAAAGTTTTATGAAAGCAAAAAAAGTGTTTGCCATGGTACTGGCAGCGGCTTTGACCTTATCCAGCAGCAGTGTACTCTACGCAGCATCGGAAAGTAGTCAGACAGAGAGTACAGCTCAGGAAAAGAATTCCTCAGAGGAAGCCGCAGAGCCGGGCAGCCGGAACCAGGAAGCAGATTCCAAAGAAACAGAATCCGGCACCGGGAACTCTTCTTCTGCAGATAAAAAGGAGAAGACAGAGCCAAAGGCCGCCGAAAAGCCTGGGAATGTACCAGGAGATACCGGAAAGATCCAAAGTATATCAGATGACAGCAGAGATACCCAGAGTACTCCGGAAGATGGGGGCGATACCCAGAGCGCACCGGAAAATAACGGGGATATCCAAAGCATACCGGAAAATACCGAGGATACCCAGAGTATACCGGAAGATAGTATAGATACCCAGAGTATACCGGAAGATAGTATAGATACTCAGAGTATACCGGACAATACCGAAGATACCATAAATATACCGGAGAATACCGAAGATATCCAGAGTACACCGGGGGCTAAAACTGACGCCAATTCTTTGCAGGTACAGAAAGCTGCGGAAGATCTGGTAACAGATTCCGTGGTTGCAGCAGCGATCCGGAATACTCTGGGCCTGGACGAAACAGAACCGATCACAAAAGAAGTTCTGGAAAGGCTGACTTATCTGTACTGCGACGGGGCGGATTCTCTGGATGGTCTGGAATATGCAGGGAATCTCTCAAGCCTTGTCAGCACAGGAGGAGGTCTTACGGATCTGAGTCCTTTGACAGGCCTGGAGAAACTCACATGGATTAATGTGAGCAATAACCAGATTACAGAAATTCCTTCATTGAGTCAATTGACGAATCTGAACAGTCTGGCTATCGAAGAAAATCCGGTTTCCGTGATCGCAGAGGATGTGAAATCAAGTGAGATTTTCATAGATCTAAGCGCCGGGGCGCCGGCAGCAGAGGAGATCTTCCGGGACTATGTTTCCTTTGAACCGGTGAACCTCATGGAAAACAGCGGAAGCTATTATGTAAGTCCTGTTTCTTCCCACTTTAGAGTCCATGATCCGAGCTTTTCCACCCAGGACAATGATATGATCCAGATAGATGGCAGTATCGGCGGCACCGGCTTTCAGATTGAAATTCTGGGAACCGGAACTGGGACAGTTGTGGCCGCTGTGGGAAATGCAACTAAGGAGATACCCATAACTGTTTCTCCGGTACAGGAGGAAGTAGAGGAAAACGAGAATATCCATACTCTTCCCCAGTTTACAGATACTAATTCTGATATGCTTTTGTATGATGGAGAAATCTGGGATCTGTCGGGAGATATGGCGGAGACCCTCCCCAGTGAACGAAAAGTGACAAACTATGTATCCTGCAGAGTATATTACGGTAACCGTGTTTTATCGGATCTGACTGTTTTGGATGAAAACTCTACTCTCTATTACTGGCCGGCAAATGCGGATACAGGGGCTTACGAATCAGAGGTATGGGTAGCGGATAATGTCCGGACCATAACGCCTACAGGCTACATAGACAGTGAAGGAGCCTATCACTATTGGGAATACCAGTATGAGGAGGGGGAAGCGAGACCCCGGGAGCTTCGTGTAGTGCCCGGTGTAGATCATGTATCTGGAAACTATGCATATCTGGAGGATGGTTCTGCAATCTACTTTCTGAATACCGGGTCCTTTATAGAAAGGACTTATGACCTGGAAAATCCTATCCAGGAAGTAAAAGGCCAGTATATTCTGGACACAGAAGGGATTCTGTGGCAAAGGAATTCTAATGATTATGAGAAAATAGCAGATCAGGTTACTGATTTCTGCGAAAATGGCGCCTATATTTCCCAGGGAACCCTTTATTCTGGAAACGGTCAGGTCCTGGACACAGAGGTGGAGAGGATTGAAGATTCCGGAAGCCTGAATTATTATGTAAAAGGGAAGGATTACTATTGGATCCGCTATGATGACACCGTAGAATTATATGCTTCTGATGTAAAGAGCAGCCTGGATCGTCTATTCCTTCTTAATGACGGAACCCTTTGGGTAAATGGAACAGAGGAGGGATATCAGATCCTGTCATCTGTAGAGGAAATAAGCGGAGAATATGGAACTTATAACGCACTGCGCAAAGACGGTTCCGTATGGAGAGTGAATCCGCCTCTGGCGCCTTATATGATCTTCCAGTCCGAGGAAGGACCGGAGACTCCGGAGGAGATCCTGTGGAATAAGACAGATGAGGCTACAGGTATAAGTGCAACTGCCCAGGGAATCCCCGATTCTGTAATGCTTCAGGTGAATGCTGTATCAGAAGGAGATGAGGCCTACGGACAGGACTACGGACTGATCAGCGACTACATTACCGGTCAGGGAGGAGAAGACTTCCGGATTTATGATATTAAACTGGTGGATGAAAACGGCGGAACATATCAACCGGAAGATGGAAATATGGTAACGGTTTCCGTACCTAAACCGGAGACCTTTGGAGAATCTGTAAAAGTTTATCATCAGAATGAGGATAAATCTATGACAGAGCTTGTCTCAGCTTCAGAAGAAGGAACGGTTGTATTTCAGACTCCCGGATTCAGCCTTTTTGCTCTAGCAGATTTTGGAAGTACAGAGGTTCCGGAAGGCGCCGAAGATCCACAGAATCCGGAAAATTCACAGAATCCTGAGGAACCGGGAAGCACCCAGGAACCGGAAAATCCACAGAATCCACAGGAACCGGGAAGCACTCAGGATCCGGATAACCAGCAGAACTCCCAGGAACCGGAAAGTTCTCAGGACTCCCAAAACCCGGAAAATGCCCAGGAGGCCGCAGATGAGAAACAGGATCAAGAATTGAAAAAGACAAATGAGGTGAAAAAAGGAACGCCGGTGAATCAGGTAAAATCCGGGACTGAAAATAAAAATTCCGTAAAAACAGGAGACGAAACACCGGTGGTCCTTTATGGATGCCTGGCATTGGCTGGAATCCTTGTGCTGTCAGGTGTGGGAATTTATGTCAGAAAGAAAAGATAGTACCGATTATCTGCACCAAAACAGAATAGATAATACTGCATAGCAGGAATAAAATGCGGCTCAGAGTCTTTAAAAGAGGACTTTGAGCTGCATTTGTAATTGTGTGATACTACGTTTTAGAAAATCTTGACAAGCATAGAGGACAGTGCTATGGTTATAAATGACAAATTCATAATTTGGCCACATATGCCAGAGGAAAAGTTCCAGAGATGGATTAAATGGGAATTCGGTGAGAATCCGAAACGATCCCGTCACTGTGATTGTGAGCAGACCGTATGATGTCACTGAGGTTCAGGCCTTGGGAAGGCACGGCGAGCGTTGAGCATAAGTCAGGAGACCTGCTTATCCTTTTACCTTGAGCTTCTTACGGACGATGGGAGTGCTCATTAATGAACCGACAGCAGGGATTCTGTACTTTTCTGTATTTTCATATCTCTGTTGCTCTTTATGTGATATCCTGCAGACCGTAACTGTGTGTTACGGTCTTTTTTTGTGTATGACGGGCATGCCGTCAGTCTGTGGTGAAAGTCCACAAGGGGCGTAGTTGCCGACGAACCCTATAGCGACTCCCAAGGTTTACATCGTGAGGTGTGGGCGAGAAGAAAGGATAGCGAAATCGTAGCCTGACGAACAGAAACCTGATATAAGGCGCACATGGCGGATAAGCTGGCACAAGGCAGCGAAGTCCTAAAGGCAACCGTAGCCCATGTGTGTAAATCAGGCGGGTAGACGAGGAAAGACTGGCAGGCTTATCCCGTGAGGTCTCACAGGCGGTGAAACTCACCGTAGTAACAACGAACTGTGAGAAGTCAGCAGAAGCCGTAGTAGGCAAAGTCCTGAAATGGACGTTGCTGAAGGGCTGAACAATGTAACCGTGTAATCAAATGTATGCTCCATGGAATACCTGACAGCAGGAAGGGCAAAACGTAAATGAGCAGGTACTGTACAACTTAGGGCGAATCCATGGAAACGGAAAGGAGAAAGCACACAAGGCAATGTCAGAACTGTTAGAAAAGATACTGTCCAAAGACAACATGAATACCGCATACAAAAGAGTCTGTTCCAATAAAGGCGCAGGAGGAGTGGACGGTGTATCAGTCGAAGCCCTTGGTGATTATATCAAAGAGAACTGGGATAGTATCAGGAATCAAATCAGGAGCAGGGAATACAAGCCCCAGCCGGTTAGGAGGGTGGAGATACCTAAGCCAAACGGCGGAATGAGAAAGCTCGGAATCCCTACGGTAATGGACAGGGTAATACAACAAGGCATCGTACAGGTGATAAGTCCTATGTGTGAGCCTTTGTTTTCAGAGTGGAGTTATGGTTTCAGACCGAACAGAAGCTGTGAAATGGCAATCAGGCAACTGCTTGTATATTTAAACGAGGGATACGAATGGATTGTGGATATCGATTTGGAGAAGTTTTTCGACAACGTACCACAGGACAAATTGATGAGTCTTGTACACGATATCATCAATGATGGCGATACAGAATCCTTAATCCGTAAGTATCTGAAAGCAGGAGTTATGACACCGCAAGGTTATGAGGAAACAAAACTCGGAACCCCGCAGGGAGGAAATCTGTCACCATTGCTGTCAAACATCATGTTGAATGAACTGGATAAGGAACTGGAAACAAGAGGACTCCGATTCACAAGATACGCCGATGACTGTGTAATAGCGGTCAGAAGCGAATCGAGTGCAAAAAGAGTGATGCGGACGGTATCAGACTGGATACAGAGGAAACTGGGGCTAAAGGTCAACATGACTAAGACTCACATCACAAGACCGCTAAAGCTGAAGTATCTCGGTTTCGGATTCTACAAGGACAGCAAGACGAAGGAATGGAAGTGCAGACCCCATCAGGACTCTGTGAAGGAATTCAAAGACAGGCTGAAAGAACTAACCTGTAGGAAAATGCCGGGTACAGTCACGAGCAAGATTGAGAAAATCAACCAGGTGACAAGAGGATGGATTAACTACTATGCCCTTGGTTCCATGAAAACAGTAATGGCAGAGATAGACGCACATTTAAGAACAAGGCTCAGAGTTATCATCTGGAAACAGTGGAAAGTGCCGAAGAAACGCCAATGGGGATTGCAGAAACTGGGAATCGGAAAAGACCTTGCAAGGAAGACAGCGTACTGTGGGGACCGCTATTATTGGATAGCAACTAAGACATGCGTTGTCAGGGCAATCTCTAAAGAGGTACTAACCAAAGCAGGACTTATAAGCTGTCTTGACTATTACAATGAGCGCCATGCTTTGAAGTTATGTTGAACCGCCGTATGCCGAACGGCATGTACGGTGGTGTGAGAGGGGAGATAAAATCTCCCCTACTCGATTTTGTGGTGTGAGAGGTAGGGGCAGAGAATCGCCAGATTGGATGAAACTGCAAAAGAAAGAAGAGGTATAAGCGTATGAAAATGAAAAAAGTATTCTCATTCCTGCTGCTCTCCCTACTGACCGCCGCCAGTATGACCGGATGCTGGGGAGAAAGTACAGAATCTGCAAGCATCCCGGGAACCGGTTCGGGAAACCGGGAGGATGAAGTGAACCAGGAAGCCTATGAGACAGAACAGGACAGTTCCGGGGGCAGGTCGATGACCTTTGGGATACAGAACTACAGCGGCGGCGGTCTTGATCCTGCCGCAGAAATAAATTGTGCCTGGAATCTTTCCCGCTATGGGGTGGGAGAGTGTCTGTTTAAATTCGACAACTCTATGAATGTGGTCAATACCCTGTGCGATACTTATACAGTCAATGATGATCATACAGAATGGGTGTTTCATATCCGGGAAGGCGTGAAGTTTTCTGACGGCTGCGACCTGACTCCGGAAGCTGTGAAAGCAAGTTTTGAACGGTTATTTGAAGAAGGCCCCAATGGCTCATCGGCTCCCCAGGTTTATCTGGAAACAGATGCAGAGATCATTGCCGACAATGAGACGGGAAATCTGACCATCCGGACCACAACCCCGTATGTGGATCTGACCAAAAATCTGGCTTATCCGGTTATGGCTATTCTGGACGTGGAACATACCACAGATTATGATCACAGCCCCATCGGAACCGGCCCTTATGTGGCCGCTGATTTTCAGGAAGAGGTGGGCTATACCATGGCAGCAAATGAATATTACTGGGACGGTGAGGTGCCTTTTGAATCTGTTGAGCTGCTGTATATGGGAGATGCCTCTGCAAAGGCTATGGCCCTTCAGTCCGGCCAGCTGGATCTGGCTGAAAACGTGACAAATATCAGTGACCTGAATACTCTTCGGGAGAACCCTGAATTTACCGTTACCATTGCCAGCAGTGTCCGCACCGGCCTGGCTCACATGAATATGTCCGAAGGCAGGCTGCTGTCCAATAAGACCCTCCGTGAAGCAGTGCTGATGGCTCTGGACGACGAGACAATGTGTTCTGTTACAGTAGGCGGATTGTATACTTCCGGCTATTCGGTCCTGCCTTCCAATCTGGACTATGGGTATGAGAATCTGACGGATCCTTATCCCTATGACCAGGAGGCGGCAATACAGCTTCTGGACGAAGCGGGAATTGTGGATACTAACGGTGACGGAACCCGGGAACTGGACGGACAGGAAGTGGTCCTTCATTATGTGACCTATTCCAACCGCTGCCTGGATGATTTTGCAGAAGCCATTCAACAGCAGCTTGCGGAAATCGGCATCGGGGTTGATCTGGAACTGGGAGATTCTGCCCGTCAGTGGGACAGCTACCAGTCCGGTGATTTTGACTTAAACGGATCCAACTGGACCACCGTAGGCACCGGAGATCCTACAGAATATCTGGCTGCGTGGTGTTCTGACTCAGGCTCTGATTACTGCGGCTATCAGAATGATGAATATGATGAATTATACAATCAGCTGAGCACTACTTTTGATGAAGATGAGCGCCGTGACATTATCCAGAGGATGCAGCAGATCCTTCTTGATGATGCGGCTGTGGTTGTTCACGGCTATTATAACAGCTCTATGATCTCCAGAAACGCTACTATCGGCGGCGCAGCGATCCATACGGCAGATTATTACTGGCTTACCAATGAAATATATCCTGCGGCCCAGTCCTGATAAGGTGATCACAGTTTTCCTGGAAAAGCCATGCTTTTCCGGGAAATACAGATTGCCCTTTCCAGGAACTGCCTGTGCAGAAAGGAGAGAAAATTTTGACTGCAAAATACTTAGGAAAAAGACTGATCCAGATGATCCTTGTAGCCTTGGGAATCAGTTTTTTGTCATTTTTGATCACTTACCTGGCACCCGGGGATCCGGTGCGTACTATGTATGCAGCTTCCGGAGTTGTCCCAAGCAAGGAGGTCATCCAGCAGACACGGGAAGCTATGGGTCTGAACCGGCCTGTACTGGTTCAGTATTTTGACTGGCTGACAGGATGTCTTCATGGAGATTTCGGTACATCTTATGCCTATAACAACTCTGTTTCCGCTTTACTTTTGAATCGGCTCTGGCCTACGCTGAAGCTGTCCATTTTTTCCATGATATTGATGCTTGTGATAGCCGTACCTCTCGGTATGATACAGGCCACTCACAAAAACAGCCCGTTGGATTACGGTCTGCGGGGCCTCACGTTTTTTGGCGTATCCATGCCGAATTTCTGGGTAGGTCTGCTGCTGATGCTGTTTTTCTGCGTCCGTTTGAAGCTGCTGCCTGTAGTCTGTTCGGGAGGGGACTTTCAAAGTATGATACTTCCGGCAGTCACCCTTGCTTTTGCCATGTCTGCCAAGTATACCCGTCAGGTGCGGACTGCAATTCTGGAGGAGCTGAGCCAGGATTATGTTGTGGGAGCAAGAGCCAGGGGAGTAAAGGAATGGAAGATCCTGTGGCTCAATGTATTCCCCAATTCCCTGCTGCCTCTGCTGACTATGCTGGGACTGTCCCTCGGCTCTCTATTGGGGGGAACCGCTGTGGTGGAGGTTATCTTTACCTATCCCGGCCTGGGAAATCTGGCGGTATCTGCCATAACCGCATACGATTATCCCCTGATTCAGGGGTATGTCTTATGGATTTCTCTGATTTATATGGCGGTTAATCTGCTGGTGGATATTTCCTATAATCTGGTTGATCCAAGAATGAAAGAAAAGAGGTAGAGGAGAATGAAAATCAGAAATTTTATCATAAAAAACAAGTCCTTTTGTTTCTTTGCTTTCCTCGCCCTTCTGATCATCCTTACGGCTGTTTTTGCCCCGGTCATCACAGGCGGGGTCAGCCCTTCAGAGGCCGTGCTTGGGGACGCTCTAAAGCCTCCCAGCAAAGAGCATATTTTCGGAACCGATAAACTGGGACGGGACATCTTCACACGGGTGATCTATGGAGCCCGGACCAGTCTTGTGGCGGCTTTCTCTGTAGTGATCCTTATTTTTGTGCTGGGAACGGTCCTGGGTGTTCTGGCCGGCTATTTCGGCGGCTGGGCGGATGCTGTGATCATGCGTATTGCAGATCTGATGGTATCTTTCCCGGGGATGGTCTTCGCTATGGCCATTGCCGGTATTCTGGGAGCCAGCATCAGGAATGCGGTGATCGCAGTGGCTTTGGTAAGCTGGACAAAATATGCCCGACTTGCCCGGAGCCTGGTGCTGAAGATCCGGAACCGGGATTATGTGGCTGCTGCCGTGGTCACAGGTTCCAGGACCTTTTCTATACTGCGGAAATATATGATCCCCAACGTTATCCCCACTCTGGTCATTACCGCCGCCACAGATATCGGAGGTATGATGCTGGAACTGGCAGGGCTTTCCTTCCTTGGCTTCGGCGCAAAGGCGCCTACGCCTGAATGGGGTTTGATGTTGAATGAAGGACGCCAGTATATCCAGAATGCCTCCTGGATGATGATCTTCCCAGGAGCTGCGATCTTCATTGTAGTAGTTGTCTTTAATCTGCTGGGAGATGCCCTTCGGGATGTCCTGGATCCAAAAGATGAGTAGGAGGGGATTTCATGCTTGAGATAAAAAATGTTACTATATCCTACGGAGACCGCCCTACGGTTAAAAATTTCAGTACGACCCTCAAAAAAGGCGAGATTGCCTCTATCGTAGGCGAGTCCGGCTCAGGGAAAACCACCGTGATCCGGGCAGTCCTCGGCCTGCTGCCGGGAGGCGGGAAGGTTACAGAAGGAGACATCTTGTTTGAAGGAAAATCTCTGCTGAAAAACACAGCGGAAGAGTGGAGAAATCTCCGGGGCACAGATATGTCTATGATCTTTCAGGATTCCGGCGCTATGCTGAATCCCATCAGAAAAATTGGCAGTGTCTTTGTGGAATATATCTGTACTCACGAAAAGATCAGCAGAAAAGCAGCCTGGGAAAAGGGGAGAGAAATGCTTGACCGTATGCGTCTGCCAAGCAGTGACAATATTATGAAATCTTATCCCTTCCAGCTTTCCGGCGGTATGCGGCAGCGGGTGGGCATTGCCATGGCCATGACCTTCCAGCCAAAGCTATTGCTGGCAGATGAGCCTACTTCTGCGCTGGACGTGACTACCCAGGCCCAGATCGTAAGACAGATGATAGAACTGCGAGAGGAGTGGGGGACAAGTATTATTATGGTTACTCACAATTTAGGAGTTGCAGCCTATATGTCCGATCAGATCCTGGTGATGAAAGAGGGACAGATCGCAGATACCGGCAGCCGGGATCAGATCCTGAAGGGTGGCCGAAGCATTTATACACAGGAACTTTTAGAGGCGGTTCCTTCTCTGGGAGGTGAGCGTTATGTTTGATGAAAAGGACTTGCTGCTGGAGGCAAGACATGTGACCCGCCGTTTTCCTGCTTCAGGGGGCAGAGAGCTGACCGCCTGCAACGACGTTAATCTGAAATTTTACAAAGGGAAAACTCTGGGACTGATCGGAGAGTCCGGCTGCGGAAAATCTACATTTATGCGTCTTGTGGTCCGATTGGACATTCCCACAGAGGGAGAGATTCTCTTCAGGGGAAAGGACCTGACAAAAATGAAAGGGGAGGAACTGCGCCAGACCCGTCAGCATATCCAGATGGTCTTCCAGGATCCTAACGGGTCTTTTAATCCTAAGATGCGCATCCGGGATATTTTATGCGAACCCCTTATGAACTTTGGCCGGATCAAAGCTTCCGAGAAAGAGGAGAAGGCCCGGGAGCTTCTGGAAGCAGTGGATCTTCCCGGAGATTTCGCAGACCGCTTTCCCCACAGCATGTCCGGCGGACAGCGCCAAAGGATCGCCATTGCCCGTGCTATTGCTCTGGAACCGGAACTGATCATCATGGATGAAGCCACCTGCGCCTTAGATGTGTCTGTGCAGAAAACCATTATCCAACTGGTCTGCAGGCTGCAGAAAGAAAAAAATATTGCCATCGGATTCATTGCCCATGATCTGGGACTGATCCAGTCCTTTGCCCATCAGATCGCTGTCATGTATCTGGGAAATATTGTGGAGATCATTCCCGGCGGGGAAGTGGAAAAGGCAAAACACCCTTATACACGTACTTTGATTGATTCCATTTTTGATCCGAAGATGGACTTTTATAAAAAGATAGAGCCAATGGACAGCGAGATCCCCAGCCCTCTGGATATGCCTCCGGGCTGCCCTTTCCAGACCCGCTGCGAATCTTGCAGGGAATTGTGCAGGAAAGAGCGCCCTGTACTGAAGATGATTGGAGAAGAGCATGAAGTAGCCTGTCATCTGTTTGACGGATCAGGGAAGAGGGAGAGAAGTATGCCTCAGGCTGAAGCCAAAAAGAATTGCTTTTTTCACAGGAATCCCCTATAATGGGAACGGAAACGGAACCAGCCCCAAGCGGGCAGTTCACAAAAAAGGAAAAGGGGTAAAGCTATGCTGAAAGGTAAAACAGTTTTGCTGGCAGTGACAGGAAGCATTGCCGCATACAAGATCGCTTCCCTTGCCAGCGCCCTGAAAAAGCTTCATGCTGACGTACACGTGCTGATGACAAAAAACGCAGAGAACTTCATTAATCCCATTACTTTTGAGACTCTGACGGGAAATAAGTGCCTGATCGATACTTTCGACAGGAACTTTCAGTACAATGTGGAACATGTGGCACTGGCAAAAAAAGCAGATGTGGTTATGGTGGCTCCGGCTTCGGCCAATGTAATCGGGAAGATCGCCCATGGCATTGCCGATGACATGCTGACCACCACAGTGATGGCCTGCCGCTGCAAAATAATCTTTGCGCCGGCTATGAACACCCAGATGTTCGAGAATCCCATTGTTCAGGATAATCTGAAGACACTGGAGCACTATGGCTGTGAGGTGATCAGTCCGGCTTCCGGTTATCTGGCCTGCGGAGATACCGGTCAGGGCAAAATGCCGGAACCGGAGCTGCTTCTCCAGTATATCTTAAAGGAGATCGCTTTCCCGAAAGATCTGGAGGGAAAGAAGGTTCTGGTCACTGCAGGACCTACTCAGGAACCCATAGATCCGGTGCGGTACATTACCAATCATTCATCCGGGAAAATGGGCTATGCTCTGGCAAAGATGGCCATGCTGAGAGGGGCTCAGGTTACCCTGGTGTCGGGTCCTGCAGCGATAACGCCGCCGGAATTTGTAGAAGTGGTTCCTGTGGTAACTGCAGAGGATATGTTCCAGGAAGTGACCAGCCGTGCAGGAGAAAAGGATATTATCATCAAAGCAGCGGCAGTGGCGGACTACCGGCCCAAAACTGTCAGCCAGGAAAAGGTGAAGAAACAGGGAGAGGATATTTCCCTGGAGATGGAAAGGACCAGGGATATTCTCAAATATCTGGGAGAGCATAAGAAACAGGGACAGTTTCTCTGCGGATTTTCTATGGAGACAGAGAATATGCTGGAAAATTCCAGGAAAAAACTGAAAAACAAAAATCTGGACATGATCGTGGCCAACAATCTCAAGGTAGAAGGAGCAGGATTTGCCGGAAATACCAATGTGATCACCATGATCACAGAAAAAGAGGAAGTTTCACTTGAAAAAATGTTAAAAGAGGAGGCAGCCTTAAAAATTCTGGACCAGATTTTAAAGAACATGGCACAGGCGTAAAATCAGGCCTGAACCTTAAAGAACAAGAGCAGAAAGAGATTTCTGTGCCAAAAGTATTGTATCTCAAAAAAGAACGATAACAAGGAGGCAATTATGAATCATTATCAGAACACAGCAGCCAGGCGGACGCCTGGAGGTAACAGACGACAGATCAGAAGTATGGTGCAGACCGCCATTTTCGGGGCGATCATTGTGATCATGGCTTTTACCCCTTTTCTCGGATATATCCCTCTGGGATTTACAAGAGCCACGATTATCCACATCCCCGTTATACTGGCATCTCTGCTTCTGGGACCAAAGAAAGGAGCGGGTCTGGGATTTCTTTTTGGCCTTACCAGCTTCATTAACAACACTATGAACCCTACCGTCACATCTTTTGTTTTTACACCCTTTTATAATCTTGGAGAGTTCAGCGGCGGAATCGGAAGCATCCTTATCTGCTTCGTTCCCAGGATATTGGTAGGAGTGGTTCCCTGCTTTGTCTATAAGGGAGTGAAGAAGTTCGGGGTAAGCAAGGGAGTTTCCAATCTGGGACTGATCCTGGCGGGAATTTCAGGCGCACTGGTGAATACTTTGCTGGTCATGAACATGATCTTTCTGTTTTTCAGAGAAGCTTATGCGGCGGCCAATGAGGTGGCTGTCCAGGCCGTATACGGATTCATCTTATCTGTTATTGGAATCAATGGAGTTCCTGAAGCCATTGTGGCAGGGATCCTTACCTTCTTTATCGGACGTGTGCTGATGAAAAAGAATATCAGGGAAAGATTAGGTTTTACTTATGATTTTAGCGATTGATATCGGAAATACAAATATTGTCATTGGCTGTATCCAGAAGGGAGAGTGTCTGTTTGTGGAGCGTCTTTCCACTGTCCATACCAAGACAGAACTGGAATATGCCATTGATATTAAAAATGTTTTGGACATTTACCATATCCGGCAGGAACAGCTGGAAGGAGGGATTATTTCCTCTGTGGTTCCCCAGGTGACCAGGGCGGCAAAGCTTGCAGTAGAAAAAATACTGAAAAAGGAAGTCCTGATCGTGGGAGCGGGCATTAAGACAGGCTTGAATATCCGGATTGACAATCCGGCTCAGCTGGGAAGTGATCTGGTGGTGGACTCTGTGGCAGGGATTGCCGAATATCCGGTGCCTTTGCTGATTTTTGACCTGGGTACCGCAAATACGGTATGTGTTATTGACCGGAATAAAAACTATATTGGCGGTATGATTTATCCGGGTATCGGAGTATCTTTGGATTCTCTGACTGCCCATGCTTCTCAGCTTGGAGGAATCAGCCTGGAGGCTCCGGAACACATTATTGGAAAGAACACCACAGAATGTATGAAAAGCGGTGTGATCTACAGTGCAGCGGCAGCAATGGATGGAATCATTGACCGGCTGGAGAAAGAACTGGGAGAGACGGCTACAGTAATCGCTACTGGCGGACTGGCTAAAAGGATCGTTCCTCATTGCCGGAGAAAAGTGATTTTAGATGATAACCTGCTGCTGAAGGGGCTGTATATCATTTATCAGAAAAACCGGAAATAACCGGATATATATTTTGGGACAGGCACTGCCGCCGGGAATTGTATTAGTAAATTTCCGGCGGTATTTTTTGCCGCTTTTACCCCTATTTTCTGAAATTCCTCCAAATAATTCTTGACATAGAAAGTCAGGAATGTTATCCTACAGATAGGTTAGTAACAACTAACTCGTGTGAATAATCATTTTATAGCAGGTCCTTCCGGGGAAAGACCGGACACCTTTTTCCAGAAGGACCTTACCGGAATCTGGCTGCCTGGCAGGCGGATAAATGATATAGGAAAGGATGGTATTTCAGAGATGAAGAAAAATCTGACCATTGAAAAAGTAATCGGAAGGGAAATTATTGATTCCAGAGGAAATCCTACTGTGGAAGCTCAGGTATATCTGGCAGACGGAACTGTGGCTCTGGCCGCTGCTCCAAGCGGCGCCTCTACAGGAGAATTTGAGGCTCTGGAGCTGAGAGATAAAGATAAAGGCCGTTTCCAGGGGAAAGGAGTCTTGAAAGCAGTAGAGAATATCAATACAGCAATCTCCCAGACACTTACAGGGATGGATGCTTCTGACACCTATGGTATAGATAAGGTTATGATTGAGTTAGATGGAACTAATGACAAATCCAATCTGGGAGCCAATGCTATCCTGGCAGTTTCCATTGCATGCGCCAGAGCCGCTGCAGCGTCTCTTCAGATTCCTCTTTACCGCTTCCTTGGCGGTGTTTCAGGAAATAAACTGCCGGTTCCCATGATGAATATCTTAAACGGCGGCGCTCATGCGGCCAACACAGTAGATGTCCAGGAGTTTATGATCATGCCGGCAGGAGCGCCCAGTTTTAAAGAAGGCCTTCGCTGGTGTACAGAGGTTTTCCACAGTCTCCAGTCTCTTCTGAAATCCAAAGGACTGGCTACCTCTGTAGGAGATGAAGGTGGTTTTGCACCGGATCTTGCCAGTGACGAAGAAGCTATCCAGTATATTCTGGAGGCAGTAAAGATGGCTGGATACGAGCCGGGAAAAGACTTTGTCCTGGCTATGGACGCAGCCTCCAGCGAGTGGAAAGGGGAGAAGAAGGGAGAGTATATTCTTCCCAAATGCGGAAAGAAATTTACTTCTGCAGAATTGGTGGAGCACTGGAAAGGCCTCTGTGAGAAATATCCTATTTACTCTATCGAAGACGGTCTGGATGAGGAAGACTGGGAAGGCTGGCAGATGCTGACAAAAGAACTGGGAGAAAAAGTTCAGTTGGTAGGGGACGATCTTTTTGTTACCAACACCCAGAGACTTTCCAAGGGAATCGGCCTGGGCTGCGGCAATTCTATCCTGATCAAGCTGAACCAGATCGGTTCTGTGTCGGAGACCCTGGAAGCTATCAAAATGGCACATAAGGCAGGTTACACCGCTATTTCCTCCCACCGTTCCGGAGAGACGGAAGATACGACTATCGCAGATCTGGCCGTGGCTTTAAATACCTGCCAGATCAAGACCGGAGCTCCCAGCAGAAGCGAAAGAGTTGCCAAGTACAACCGCCTGCTGAGGATTGAGGAAGAACTGAAGGAAGCGGCCTGCTATCCGGGATTTGACGCATTTAACATTAAAAAATAAGGAGGACAACAGATGTCATTAATTGGTAAAAAAGTAAGTGATTTTAAAGTACAGGCCTATGTAAAGGGTGAATTTAAGGAGGTGACACAGGAAGACATCCTGGGACGGTGGAGCGTATTTTTCTTCTATCCCGCAGATTTTACCTTTGTTTGCCCTACAGAGCTGGAAGACCTGGCTGATAAGTATGAGGAATTCCAGAAGATCGGCTGCGATGTTTACTCTGTTTCCTGTGATACTCATTACGTGCACAAAGCTTGGCATGACGCCTCTGAACGGATCCGGAAGATCCAGTATCCGATGCTGGCAGATCCTACCGGCAAACTGGCCAGAGACTTTGATGTGATGATCGAAGAAGACGGACTGGCAGAAAGAGGAGATTTTATTGTGAATCCTCAGGGAAAGATCGTGGCCTATGAGGTGACTGCAGGAAATGTAGGAAGAAATGCAGATGAGATCTTCCGAAGAGTCCAGGCTTCTCAGTTTGTGGCAGAACACGGAGATGAGGTTTGCCCGGCAAAATGGCAGCCTGGAGCAGAAACACTGAAACCAAGCCTTGATTTAGTAGGATTGTTATAATGGCAGATAAATTTTATGACGGCGTGATCATCGGCGGCGGCCCTGCAGGGCTTGCCGCTGCCATTTATCTGGCCAGGGCCAGGTATCGGGTACTGGTCATTGAAAAAGAGACTATCGGAGGGCAGATCACCATTACTTCAGAGGTGGTCAACTATCCAGGAGTCCTTCATACAGACGGGAAAAAGCTTACAGAAGAAATGAGGAAACAGGCTCAGAACTTCGGCGCTGAATTCTTAAAAGCCCAGGTAACCAGTCTGGCTCTGGAAGGAGACAAGAAAAAAATCCTGACAGATAAAGGGGAGATCCAGGCCCTGGGAGTGGTCCTTGCCACGGGAGCAAGCCCCAGACAGGCGGGATTTAAAGGAGAAGAGGAATTTCGGGGCAGAGGAGTGGCCTACTGCGCTACCTGTGACGGCGAGTTCTTTACAGGGAAAGATATTTTTGTAGTGGGCGGTGGATTTGCAGCGGTAGAGGAAGCTCTTTTCCTTACCAGATATGCCAGAAAGATCAGAGTGGTGGTAAGAGGAAAAGAAATTAACTGCGCCGGCCCTGCAGTAGAGGAGCTCCTGGCCCATCCGGATATTTCCGTATCCTTTGAAACGGAAATTACAGAAGCCGGGGGAAAGGACATGCTGGAGTATGTGGTCCTCAGAAAGAAAGACACAGGGGAGATCTTCACTGTTCAGGCAGAGGAGGGAGAAAACCTGGGAATCTTTGTTTTCGCAGGCTATGTTCCGGCCACAGAATTGTTCCGGGATCAGGTAAAGGTCAGCGATAAAGGCTATCTTCTGGTAAATCGGAAACAGGAGACAAACGTGCCTGGGGTCTACGGCGCAGGAGATGTCTGCGAGAAAGAACTGCGCCAGGTAGTCACGGCTGTATCCGACGGAGCAGTAGCCGCAGCTTCCATGGAAAAATATCTTTTCTCTATGTATCAGAAACTGGGAATCAAAAGAGAAAAAAGGAAGATAACAGAAGTAAAAAAGCCGGACCAGGGGGAAGAAAAGGAAAAAATATCCTCTGGTGAGGAAGGCTTTCTTACAGAAGAGATGAAAGAATCTTTAGTTTCGGTATTTGCCAGGTTTGAAAAAGAAATCCTGGTTAAGGTTTATCTGGATGCTTCCTCTTTGTCCCGGGAGGTGGAAGGATTTGTCCGGGAAATGGAACCTTTAAGTGAAAAGGTCCGCTATGCGATACAGAGGGCCGGAGAGGAAGGTGTCACCTGCCCTTCTCTGCGGATCTGCGACAGCCAGGGGAATTACCTTGGGGCAGAATTCCACGGAGTTCCCGGAGGCCATGAATTTAATTCTTTTATTATCGCTTTATATAATGGGGCGGGGCCCGGCCAGTCTATGGGAGAAGATATACGGCGGCGGATCCAAAATATCACCGGGAAGACAGATCTGAAGATTGCAGTTTCTCTGTCCTGTACCATGTGCCCGGATGTGGTTATGGCGGCCCAGAAGATTGCACTGGAAAATCCTCTGGTTACAGCGGAAATGTTTGATCTGGCCCATTATCCGGAGCTGAAAGAGAAGTATCAGATCATGAGCGTTCCCTGCCTGATCCTGAATGACAGCAGAGTTTCCTTTGGAAAGAAGGGAATCGGACAGATCCTGGACCTGCTGGAAGAAACCGCAGAGGAAATATAAAAACAGAACTATATAAAAGGAGCTGGCACATGAATCAAATTCGAGAATATTTCATGTGCCAGCTCCTTTTTCCGGCAGATGGCCAGAATTATTTTTTCTTATAGGTCAGCAGCAGGCTGGAGTTTATGATTACCAGCACAGATCCTGCATTGTGGACGAGAGCGCCTACTACGGGGTTCAGGATCCCCGTAATCGCCAGTATGATGGCTGCAAAATTCAAAGTCATGGAGAATGCCAGATTGCATTTGATCGTAGTCATCATCTTTCTGGACAGAGAAACCAGATGTGGAAGCTCCTTGATGTCATCATTTACCAGAGCAATGTCGGCTGCGTCTACAGCAATATCACTTCCCACTCCGCCCATGGCAATGCTCACATGGGCTTTTTTCAGTGCAGGAGCATCGTTGATGCCATCTCCGATCATACATACCATTTCTTTTTTCTCCTGGGAAGAGGCTATGTAATTGAGCTTATCCTCCGGGAGACAGCCGGCATGGACTTTATCAATATGCAGCTGATCAGCAATGGTCCTGGCAGCATTTTCATGATCCCCAGTCATAAGTACGGGAGTGAGGCCAAGCTGTTTCAGCCTGCTGATCATTTCAGGAGCAGTTTCCCTCAGGGTATCCCAAAGGGCCGCAAATCCGCCGAACCTTTTTTCAATTCCCAGATAAATAAGAGTGCAGCCCTTTTGTATATAGTCTGCTGCAGAATCCAGGGCTTTTTGAGGTATGGAAATCTGATTCTCCTCCAGGAGAGAGGGATTGCCTGCCAGCACCTCCACGTGATCTGCCATGGCTTTTACGCCTTTGCCCGGGAGCATGGAAAAGGATTGGGGAGCTTCAGGTGCAGTCTCAGGATAAGACTGCTTGTATCCCTGGACTACTGCTTTGCCAAGGGGGTGTTCTGAACGAAGCTCAGCTTCGGCGGCAAGAAGGTATAGTTTTTCAGAGGAAATATCCGGTGAGAAACTTTCTACAGCCGCTACCTGAGGTTTCCCATAAGTGAGGGTTCCTGTCTTGTCAAAGGCAACTTGAGAGACCTGAGCCAGGCGCTCCAGAGCGTCACCTTCTCTTACCAGGAAACCATGCTTTGTAGCATTTCCGATGGCCGCCATGATGGCGGTGGGAGTGGCCAGTACCAGGGCACAGGGACAGAAGACTACCAGTATGGTCACAGCCCGGATGATCTGGCCGGATATCAGCCAGGTAAGAGCTGCAGCAGTCAGAGCGATGACCACGATCCAGGTGGCCCACCGGTCTGCCAGCCTTACGATCTTGGCTTTTCCGGCATCAGCAGACTGGACCAGACGGATCATCCGCCAGATAGAGCTGTCTTCCCCTACTCTTGAAGCTTTCATATCAAAAGAACCGAACTGGTTGACCGTTCCGCTGGATACCTCGTCTCCCGGACCTTTGTCCACCGGAAGAGATTCTCCTGTCATAACGGCCTGATCCACGGAGGTTTCTCCGGATAGAATCACCCCGTCTACAGGGATAGTCTCTCCCGGAAGAACCCGGAGTACATCATTGACAGCCACCTCTTTAGCCGGCAGGAGGATTTCTTTGCCGTTTAGGATTTTTCGCGCAGTTAAAGGGGTAAGGTGCACCAGCTTTTCAATACCAGCCCTTGCCTTAGCCACAGTAAGTTCTTCTAAAAGAGAACCGATCTGCATGATAAAGGCTACTTCGCCGGCGGCAAAGATCTCTCCGATGATCACCGAAGCAATCAGAGCCAAAGATACTAATACGTCTGCTTTAATGTCAAAACGTGTGACAAGGCCTTCTATGGCTTCTTTGATGATCGGAATCCCGCAGAGAAGAATGGCGATCCAGGCTGTGTTAAAAAGAATACCTTCCGGCTCCAGAAAACTGATCAGCAGAGAGAGACCGGAGATCACGAGAAATAAAATGCTTCTTTTTGTTTCATTGAGAAACAAGTCTTTCATAGATGAAATCATAGCGCTCCTTCTTTCTTAAAATATACATATGGGGGTATATGTATAATATACCCATAGGGGTATATGAGTCAAGAGAATTTCAGAGAATTACAGAAGACTTTTGTGAGATAATTTTTATATAAAAATTAAATTGACAGAAGACATGGAATGTGGTATGTTGAATTTAAATAAAGGGTTTTTGCTGCTGACGTATAAAATGGAGTACCATGATGTGGCAAGAGCTGATAGAGAAGCCGGACGTCTGGGCGACATTTATCGGATAAGCGATGAATGCCGCCCTTCTTTTTATCAGAAGAGAGGAGGAATCTTTCATTGAGCAGATTAAGTATTATTACACAGAACAAAGCCCAGGCGACAGTAGAAGAACTGTATAAAGACCTGGAAAGACGGATCAGCGCCAGTCCTCCCGGACTATGTCCTGTGGACCTGGCCTCGTCTTTTTTGAAACTTTGTCATGCCCAGTCCTGTGGAAAGTGTGTGCCCTGCAGGGTAGGACTGGGCCAGCTCCAGAAGCTGATGGAGCAGGTCCTGGACGGACAGGCGGACCTTTCCGTGATCGATCTTATTGAAAAAACCGCACGGAATATTTTTTATTCCGCAGACTGCGCCATCGGCTATGAAGCCGCCAGAATGGTTTTAAAAGGAATCCGCGGATTCAGAGATGATTTCGAGGAACATATTTTAAGAGGAAGATGTAAATTTGAACTGAACCAGCCGGTTCCCTGTGTATCCCAATGTCCGGCGGGAGTGGATATTCCCGGTTATGTAGCTTTGGTAGCAGAGGGCCGGTACGGGGATGCGGTGCGGCTGATCCGAAAGGATAATCCCCTTCCTGCAGTCTGCGGCCTGATCTGTGAACATCCCTGCGAGGTACGGTGCCGCAGGACCATGGTAGATGATCCGGTAAATATCCGCGGACTGAAGCGATTTGCAGTAGATCATGCAGGAGATGTTCCCCTTCCTGTACCGGCAGTGGCTACAGGAAAGAAGGTAGCTGTTATAGGCGGCGGTCCCGGAGGTATCAGTGCGGCTTATTATCTCACTCTTATGGGACACGAGGTGACGATCTTTGAGCAGAGAAAGAAACTGGGCGGCATGCTCCGCTATGGAATCCCCAATTACCGTCTGCCAAGGGAGGAACTGGACAGGGAGATCAACCATCTTTTAAGTCTGGGCATTCATGTAAAGACAGAGGTAACAGTGGGAGAGGATCCCAATATTGCAGATTTAAGAGAAGAGTATGATGCAGTCTATATTGCTATCGGAGCACATATTGACAGGAAGATCGGCATTGAAGGGGAAGAAGCCCAAGGTGTCATCTCCGCTGTGGAACTTCTCCGGGAAATCGGAGACGATGAGATGCCGGATTTCACAGGAAAGGAAATCGTCGTTATAGGCGGCGGAAACGTAGCCATGGACGTAGCCCGGTCTGCGGTGCGCCTGGGAGCAAAACGGGTGCGGATCGCTTACCGGAGACGGCGGGTAGACATGACTGCTATGGAAGAGGAGATTGAGGGAGCCATTGAAGAGGGCTGTGAACTTCTGGATCTTCATGCACCGTTAAGAATCGAGGTTGATGACCAAGGCCGGGCGGCAGCTTTGTGGGTGCAGCCTCAGATTATCGGTCCTATGAAACATGGAAGACCGGTTCCTATGGTCTCTACAAAAGCTCCTGTGCGTCTTGGCTGTGATATTGTGATCGTGGCCATCGGCCAGGGCATTGAATCAAAAGAATTTGAAAAACAGGGAATCCCGGTGAAACGTGGCGTTATCGAGGCTATGAGCTGGAGCGGTGTAAAGACTAAAGATATTACCGGCGTCTTTGCAGGAGGCGACTGTGTTACCGGCCCGGCCACAGTTATCCGGGCAATCGCCGCAGGCAAGGTGGCGGCGGCCAATATCGATGAATTCCTGGGATACAACCATGTGATCTCCGCAGATGTGGAAATCCCCAGAGTACGTCTGGATGATAACCGCAGCTGCGCCAGAGTAAATATGAAGGTCCGTCAGGCTTCCGAGAGGATCAAGGACTTTGAACTGATCGAAGAAGGAATGACCTGCGAGGAGGCTTGTCAGGAAGCCAGAAGATGTATCCGCTGTGATCACTTTGGATTTGGCATTCTGAAAGGAGGCAGGATTGAAAAATGGTAAAACTGACGATAAACGGAAAAAACGTGGAAGTAAAGGAAGGAACCACTATTTTAGACGCTGCGTCTCAGGCCGGGATCCGGATTCCAACCCTGTGCTTCCTGAAAGATATTAATGAAATCGGCGCCTGCCGTGTCTGTGTGGTAGAGGTAAAGGACTGTGCAAAGCTGGTGACTGCCTGCAACAATGAAGTGTGGGACGGCATGGAAGTGTTTACCAACAGTCCCAAAGTCCGGGAGAGCCGGAGAAATAATGTGGAACTGATTCTGTCACAGCATGACTGCAAATGCGCCACCTGTGTGCGGAGCGGCAACTGCAGTCTTCAGACGATTTCCAATGATCTGGGGATCCTGGATCTGCCCTTTGAGATTGAACTGCCCAGGTCCCGGTGGCCTATGGAATTTCCGCTGATCCGTGATGCCGGGAAATGCATCAAGTGTATGCGCTGCGTGCAGGTCTGTGATAAGATACAGGGCCTGAATATCTGGGATGTGGCAGGAACCGGCTCCAGGACAACAGTAGATGTTTCCAGAAACAGAAAGATCAATGAATCTGACTGTGCCCTCTGCGGCCAGTGCATTACCCATTGCCCGGTAGGCGCATTAAGGGAGAGAGATGACCGCCGTAGGATCCTGGATGCTTTGGCAGACCCTGAAAAGATCACAGTGGTCCAGCTTGCCCCGGCAGTACGTACTTCCTGGGGAGAGTCTTTCGGTCTGTCCCGGGAGTTTGCAACCGTTAAAAGACTGGTAGCTGCTCTGAGGAAGATCGGGTTTGATTACATTTTCGATACCAATTTCAGTGCAGACCTGACCATCATGGAAGAGGGCAGCGAATTTCTGGAAAGACTGAAAAAAGGCGATCTGGAGAAATACCCCATGTTTACATCCTGCTGCCCCGGCTGGGTAAGATTTATGAAATCCCAGTATCCGGATATGGTGGATCAGTTGTCCAGTGCAAAATCTCCCCAGCAGATGTTTGGCGCAGTGGCAAAATCCTATTATGCCCAGCTTTTAGGAGCGGATCCCTCCAGGATCTTTTCCCTGTCTATTATGCCCTGCATTGCAAAAAAACATGAATGTGATATCCCGGTGATGAATGACGCTGGCGCCGGGCAGGATGTAGATGCAGTGCTGACTACCAGAGAGGTTGTCCGCCTGATCCGTTCTGAACATATTGATCCTTCCAGACTGGAAGAGGAAGAATTCGATACGCCTCTGGGAACGGGAACCGGAGCAGGGGTTATTTTCGGAGCTACCGGCGGTGTCATGGAAGCAGCTCTGCGTACTGCCTATTATCTGGTGACAGGAAGAAACCCGGATCCGGACTCTTTTAAAAAGGTCAGGGGAATGGAAGGATGGAAAGAAGCAGAATTCAATCTGGCAGGACAGACCATCCGGGTGGCGGTTGCCAGCGGACTGGGCAATACCAGAAAGCTGATGAAGGCTATCCGGAAAGGCAGAGTAAAATATGATTTCGTAGAGATCATGGCCTGTCCCGGCGGCTGCACCGGCGGCGGAGGGCAGCCTATCAAGGACGGAGAAGAATTGTCTGAAGTGAGAAACACGGTGCTTTACGGGCTGGATAAAGTAAACAATCTGCGTTTTTCTCATGAGAATCCTTCCGTGATCAAATGCTATCAGGATTACCTGGGAGCGCCTCTTTCTGAAACAGCCCACCATCTCCTCCATACGGATCACCATGCATGGAAGATGCCCGGGGAAGAATGAGAGAGTGTGCAGCACGTAGCAATCCGTAGGTATCATAGTTAGGGGCTTTTGCCCCCAACATCATAGGATAAGAAAGGAGCTGTCGCATTAATCAAAATCGAGAATATTTATACATTTTATTGCTCAGTCTGTGCCGCTTTGAGCCTATGGTCTCAAAGCTATGCTCGACAAATTCGCATAAAATGTATAAATATTCCTGACATATGACTAATGCGACAGCCCCTTTTCTGTACGTCTATAAAAATGTTTATCAGGACGGGCTTAGGACATCCGGGAGAAATGCTCGATAGCCTTGGCAAATTCTGCGATAGTTTTGTCTGCATCGCCATGTTCAATGCCGTCTCTTACACAGTGATTTAAATGGCCCTCCAGAACCACCTGCCCTACCTTGTGCAGGGCACTTTTGGCGGCGTTTATCTGTATCAGAACATCCTCACAGGGAACATCCTCATCAATCATTTTGTCTATAGCATTCAACTGTCCCATGATCTTCTTCATGCGCCGGTGAAGGTTGGGAGCATCCATACATTGTTTCATTATCGGTACCTGCCTTTCTCAAAGAATAAAGATATTATAGCACCTGCCAGGAATTATGGGAAGAAGAGATACTTTAAAGAAAGACTATAAATATACACCGGCTTGCTCTAAAAGCGTGTTATTTATACGATTGATAATGGCCGCTATATAATTTGTGTTGCAGATATTGGCAATAGAGGGGATGTTTACAAAAGATATTGATGAAGTGATTACTAATAGGCAGGGCACAGTACAATCTGACTGTGTCTTGCTTCTTTTATAAGAAAATCCTTGACTTAGAGCAGGGTACAGGTTGTATGCTTATAGCAATAATATTCTAAAGAAAGAGGATGAGGACTATGACCATAGCAGAAGTCAGCAAAAAATATGATATTTCCCAGGACACCCTTCGTTATTATGAGCGGATCGGACTGATCCCGCCAGTTCCCAGAACAAAAAGCGGAATACGAAATTACGACGAGGCTTCCTGCGGCTGGGTGGAAATGATGAAATGCATGAGAAAAGCAGGCGTACAGATTGAGGCCCTTATAGAGTATGTGGACCTTTTTCAGAAGGGAGACGATACCATTGAGGCCAGAAAAAATATCCTGGTGGACCAGAGAGAGCAGCTGATATCCCGGATGGAAGAAATGCAGGAATCTCTGGAACGGCTGAATCAGAAAATCGAGAACTATGACCGGGATATGAGAAATGCAGAGAAACGTTTAAGAGACCTGGAAGAAAAAAGACAGGGAGCATGAAATTCAATATTATGAAGGAGAACCCCATGGAAAATCTGGAAGGAATCTGCAGCCGTATTGGTCTGCAGGAAGAGGTAAGAGAGAAGATTTCAGAGATAGAGCAGAAGAGCGAACTATCCTGGGCAGAAAAGGAAATCCCTGCTCTTACCGAGGAAAAAAACTGGAAGAAAGCAAGAGAGGAACTGAAGAAAAATCTGGGAGAAGACCCCAATGGAATGAAAATGCTGTTCTGTATGCTGAAAGCTGCGGTGATTTCCTGGGAAAAATATCAGAAGAAAGGCATAGAACCGGAAATTTTTGATGAGACAATGAAATGCTTTTCCAGATTTGTGGGAGAACACAGAATCAGCTATGACTCCTATGGCTTTGACCGGGATTTCTGGACTGGAAGACAGCTTTCCCTCCAGCTTTTCAGGATTGGAGAACTGGAATATGAAAAAGTGGAGGATGAAAAAGAGGGAAGATATATTTCTATTCATATACCTTCAGATGCAGATATGAAAGAAGAAAATCTCAGAAAGTCTCTTCAGGAGGCTGGGGAATTTTTTCAGAAATATTACCCTGGGTGGAGTCGGCTCCCATATAAATGCTGTTCCTGGCTCCTCAGCCCTGCCTTAAAGGGCCTTCTGGGAGAGGGTTCCAGAATACTGGCCTTCCAGGATATGTTCCAGATAGAAGAAGTCTATCAAGACTCTGATGCATTTCTGGAATGGGTGTTTAAAAGAAAAGATATTCCTCTGGAAAAACTGCCCGAAAACACTTCTCTTCAGAGGAATATAAAAGCCCATCTCCTCTCCGGAGGCTGGGTAGGAGAAGGGATGGGCAGACTGATTGGAGTTTAGCCCAGAGCTGGCCGGGACAGAGTCAGCCCTGGAACTCTTTTAGAGCGGCAGCTACAGACCGGGACATTTCCAGAGAAAAGTCTGCCTGATATTTCCGCTGACAGAATCGCTGCATCCACTGGTCAAAGTCGGAGCCTTTTAAATCAGCAATGTTTTGGCGGATTTCTTCCGGAGAAAAATCAGGATAGGCATTTTCATGGACAATAAAGTCCAGGGCAGCCCTTTTGGGTTTTTCTCTTTCCTGCTGCTGAGGAGTAGGATATCCGAAGACCAGCATCAGTGCCGGAAAGACAAACTCAGGAAGATGGAGCAGTTCCCGATGGAGCTCATAGTTTTCCATTATATCTCCGATATAGCAGGAACCGATTCCCAGGCTTTCTGCTGCAGTAACGGCGTTTTGGGCAGCAATAGCAGCGTCTTCTACGGCAAGGAGAAAATCTCCGGGTCCGGGCCTTCTTGGGGAACAGCCTGCGAGAGTGAAAGCCTGATACCACTTGTGAAAATCTGCACAAAAGATCAGGACCATTTTCCCAGTGGCAATAAAAGGCTGGTTGTCACAGGTCACAGACAGTTTGTCTTTCAATTCCTGGCTGGTAATATCCAGGATGGTGTACATTTGCTGATTTCCGGCAGTAGGGGCTTCTGTGGCGGCTCTAAGAATCTGTTCTTTGCAGTCAGAGGAAATTTCCCGGTCTGTATAAGAGCGGACAGACTTTCTGGCAGCCAGTGCTTTTATGATTTCATTCAATGTTTAGGATCCTCCTTTTTATGCGAATTGTTCTGCTTCAGATCATTATAGGAAAAAAGTGGATTTTTGTCTACCGGCAGGGTATTTTTTCTTGAACAGCTCCATGAAAATGATTATAATAAATACAAGTGTAGAAAGGAGGATTTTTCTATGAAGGATAGTAACTGCGCATATTGTATGGGAGGAGAACTGCTGGATAAATTTGGGATTAAGATCTGTGATCTGGATGTGAGCCAGCTGATCCTGTTTAAAGAGCAGAGCAAACCGGGAAGGTGCATTGTGGCCTATAAAGATCATGTAAGCGAGATCGTAGATATCAGTGACGAGGAGAGAAATCGGTTTATGGCAGATGTGACTCGGGCAGCGAGAGCTCTCCACAAAGCATTTCATCCCGACAAAGTAAACTATGGAGCATATGGAGATACAGGCTGCCATCTTCACATGCATCTGGTGCCTAAATACCAGGGCCAGGATGAATGGGGCGGAGTCTTCCAGATGAATCCGGATAAGAAATACCTCAGTCAGGAAGAATATGAAGAAATGATCGAAAAGATCAAAGAGTGTCTTTAAAAAATTTTGAAAAAGAAAAGAGTGGGACCGCCCCATCTGGCAAAAACGGAATGTCTCCGGCATATGCCAAATGGGACGGTCTCCATTACTTAGGGACAGGAGACGGCTGGGAAAATGAGCCGTCTCCTGTCTTTTGACAGCTCTCCTGAATTTACAGGGCATTGTAAACATCTGCAAGAATTTTCAGGAGAAATTCCTGATCAAAGCGGCTGGTATCTATGCACATCTGATAATTGCTTAAATCCTGCCACTTTTCGTCCGTAAAGAATTCATAATAGGATTTCCTGGTCTTATCCATCTTTTTTACCAGGGTTCTGGCGCTTTTTTCTTCTCTTCCCAGGCGTTCCATGATAGACTGAACACGGTACTCAAAAGGCGCATAGACAAAGAGGCTGAAACACTTATCGCCTAAGATGTAGTTTGCGCATCGGCCCACAATGATACAGTCCTCTTTTTGAGACAGTTCCTGGATCACCTGACTTTGGGTTTCAAATAAAACATCATTCATAGGGTGAAAATGATACTGGGGCTGCATCTGCATCTGTTCTTTTACAGGAAGCCGCCATTGACTGGCTTTCTTTTCATCTACTTTTTCCAGTTCTTTATAAGGAATCTGATTTTTTTCACTGGCCAGCTGGAGCAGCTCTTTATCATAAAATCCAATCCCCAGTTTTTCGGCAAGAGCCTTTCCCAGAAGCCTTCCCCCGCTTCCATACATTCGATTGATCGTAATAATACGATGTGCCATAGAAATACCTCCCTTCTGCAGACACGATATTTTATGGTTAAATTATAGCACAGATTCGTAAAATCCTCCATGAAAAAGAAACCATAAAGAAGAATAAAATTGATGAAAATCGGGAATAAAAGGGGAAAATAACAGATACTGTTGCTTTTTCTGAAAATTTATATTATATTAAAGAATGAAATGCCAAAAACAAGGGCAAAAATAGAACAAATTCTATATGTGACATGGGAAAAAGGAGCAGTAAAATGGAAAACAGAAATCGTGACAATACCACGAAATCGGCAAAAAAGAAAAAGAAGCGGATAAACCGCACTTTCCGTACTGTGGGAAAATTTCTGGTACTTATACAGATGCTTTTGACCCTGATTTTTATCGCATTTACCTGGAGACTGGGTATGATTCCTGTAAAATATGTAGCAGGTCTGGGGGCAATCCTCCTAGTATTTGCAGCAGTTTTATTTACATTCCAGTCTATCTCCAGGGGGAAGGCGATTATCAGCAAATTGGTCAGCCTGCTGATGTCAGCTGTGCTGATATTCGGATCTGTATATTTGTACCGGACGCATAATGCAATATGGGATATCAGTGGGGATACCCTGGGAACTCAGATAAACAGTATGCTAGTAGCAGTGAGAAGCGATGATCCGGCAGAAAAGGTGTCTGATACTTCTGACTATATATATGGCGTTCAACATGCAGAAGACGGAAGTGATGTGGACAAAGCTATGGAAATGGTCAATGAAGAAGCCGGAACAGAAGTTATGACAGCAGAGTACGAAACTTTGAATGAACAAGCGGGAGCCCTTTTAGATGGAAGCGTTCAGGCTATTGTTTATAACGAGGGTTACGGCAGTATCCTGGATGAGGTTTATGAAAACTTCCAGGGGCAGATAAAGATCATTGCTCAGTACAGCATTGAAACAGAGACCGATACGGCAATCCAGGGCGAGGCAGCTGAGGTAAATGTAAAGAACGAAACATTTAGTGTTTATATCAGCGGAATTGATGTATATGGACCGGTAAGTACCAAGAGCAGAAGCGACGTAAATATCATTGCTACTGTAAATCCGAGTACAAAACAGATCCTGCTTACCAATACGCCAAGAGATTATTATGTGACCATCCCTGGAGTAAGTGGAGACAGTAAAGATAAGCTGACTCATGCAGGTATTTATGGTGTGGACAAGTCTATGGACACTCTGGAGAACCTTTATGGTATTGAAATTCCTTTCTATGCAAGGGTGAACTTTACTTCTCTGATCACTCTGGTAGACGCCATGGGGGGCATTGATGTAAATTCTGAGTATGCCTTTACTACTAATGGTGACGGCGGCGTTGTGCTCAATGTTCAGGAAGGTATCAACCATTTTGACGGACAACAGGCTCTGGCTTTCTCAAGAGAACGTTATAGTCTTGAAGGAGGAGATAACCAGAGAGGAAAGAACCAGATGGCGGTTATCCAGGCTATGATCCAGAAGATGCTGACACCGGAGATGCTGCTGAAGGCTCCGGATCTGATCTCTCAGGTCAGTGACAGTGTAGAGACCAATATGGCTATGGATCAGATTCAGGAACTGATTCAGAGTCAATTAAACAGCGGCGGCAGCTGGAACATCAAGTCAGTAGCAGCAGAGGGAACTGGAGACAGCCAGTACTGTTATTCTATGCCAGGGACTGCTCTGTATGTTATGCAGCCAGATCAGGCAAGTGTGGACAGCATAAAGAGCGAGATGCAGGCTGTGACAAATGGAGAAATCCTTACACAGTAATTTGCATATGGCAGAATATAATGAAGCAAAGAGGGTATTCCTCAGTCATTTAGGACTTTGGAATCCCCTCTTTTTTTAATCCTGCAAAGCAGGATTCCTAAAAAACACTCAAGTACGGAGATATGAGCGCATATTTTTCAGCGCATGTTTTTCCAGGCGGCTGACCTGAGCCTGGGAAATGCCGATTTCCTGGGCTACTTCCATCTGGGTTTTTCCCTGGTAAAAACGCATCTCTATAATATTTCTTTCCCTTTCATCCAGACGTTTCAGGGCTTCTTTCAGAGAAATATCTTCTACCCAGTTTTCCTCTTTATTTTTTTTGTCACTGATCTGATCCATGACATACAGTGTGTCTCCGCCTTCTGTATATACTGGTTCATATAGGCTTACCGGGCTTTGGATAGCATCCAGAGCATAGACAATCTCTTCTTTCTCAATTCCAATCTCACTGGCGATTTCATTGATGGTAGGCTCTTTCAGATTTTGTTTTATATAGTTTTCTTTTGCATAAATAGCTTTGTAGGCTGTGTCTCTTAAAGAACGGCTGACCCGGATAGAATTGTTGTCCCGGAGATAACGGCGGATTTCTCCAATGATCATGGGGACGGCATAAGTAGAAAATTTTACATTCAGAGTGGTATCAAAGTTGTCGATGGCTTTTATCAGGCCGATGCAGCCGATCTGGAATAAATCATCGGGATTTTCACTGCTGCTGGAAAAACGTTTGATAACGCTTAAGACCAGACGGAGATTTCCTTTGATATACTGTTCTCTCGCTTCCATGTCACCTTGTTTTATCCGTTCAAACAACACCTCTTTTTCATCATTTGTGAGAATGGGAAGTCGTGAAGTGTTCACTCCGCAGATTTCAACCTTATTAAGTGCCATAGCAAGAATCCTCCTGTCGCATAATAGAAATGCTGCTAATGCAGATGTTCTCTTAAAATGATTCTCACCAGGCAGAAACAATATACGGCTAAGGAGAAAATTTAATAAAGTTTTGACCCTTGACAGTAACAAAACCTTTACTTTTGCGGACAGATAAATACTTATATTAGAAAAAATGAGAAATTTTGAAAAAAACTGTTGACATTTCTGCGAAACATATTATATAATAGCAAAGCAGTCGGCGATAAGGCCGAATGAGAACGGGATCTTAGCTCAGCTGGGAGAGCATCTGCCTTACAAGCAGAGGGTCATAGGTTCGAGCCCTATAGGTCCCATTCTTTTGCAAAAAAGCAGAAGAGGAATATGGCGAGATAGCTCAGTTGGCTAGAGCATACGGTTCATACCCGTAGTGTCGAGGGTTCGAATCCCCCTCTCGCTACTTGCCGAAAGGCATTAAAAATGAAATGGGATCTTAGCTCAGCTGGGAGAGCATCTGCCTTACAAGCAGAGGGTCATAGGTTCGAGCCCTATAGGTCCCATTCTTTTGCAAAAAAGCAGAAGAGGAATATGGCGAGATAGCTCAGTTGGCTAGAGCATACGGTTCATACCCGTAGTGTCG
>ERZ1643250.235-NODE-235-length-67136-cov-53.953638_pt1 | contig 67136 bp, 56 predicted proteins | sample MGYA00579262_ERZ1643250 | MGnify/ENA primary metagenome ERZ1643250 (study PRJEB29033, sample SAMEA4952265) | chicken gut metagenome | biome: Broiler Chicken; feature: Gastrointestinal Tract; material: Caecum | place: Ireland | collected 2018 | study: Broiler...
TGAGCGGCAGCCCGATCCTTCAGGATGGAAAACTCATCGGCGCGGTAACTCATGTTTTTGTTCAGGATTCTTCAAAAGGATACGGGATTTTCATTGAAAATATGCTGGAATAAATCCAAACACTCTGGGAAGAAAATATGAAATATGTCGAAAAAGAAGAAAAGTTATCAGAATATATCGCTAATTGTAGTATGATTTAGCTTGATTCTGAAAACCACAAATAATATAATACTAATAGTCTTTAGGAATGGCGATTCTAGAGGGCGCCCGTCATTTCCTGAAGAATATGGCAACAAATATATGGAGGATAAGTAATGGAGAAGTTAAATGTCGCTATAGCAGATGATAATGAAAAAATGTTAGATTTACTTGGAAACCTGATAAATGAAGACCAGGAGCTGGAGTTAGTAGGACATGCCAGCAACGGCGCCGAAATATACGATATTATTAAGGAAAAAGAGCCCGATGTAGTCCTTCTGGACATTATAATGCCCAAAGTGGACGGTCTGACTGTTATGGAACGGGTAAGCAAAGATGTTGAACTGAAAAAGCATCCGGCCTTTATCGTCGTTTCTGCAGTAGGACAGGAACAGATTACAGAGGACGCTTTCCAGCTGGGAGCCAATTATTATATCCTCAAACCCTTTGACAATGACATGCTTCTGTCCAGGATCAAACATATCCGCCAGGAGAAAGAAGGCAGAAAGAAAGACCTGCGGAAAGTAAATGCCTATGAAAACAGTACCAGTTATTATGAGAGAAATCTGGAAGCAGATGTGACCAATATCATACATGAGATCGGTGTTCCCGCCCATATAAAAGGATATCAGTATCTCAGAGATGCCATTATCCTTTCTGTAAACGATATGGAAATGCTCAATTCCATCACAAAAATCTTATATCCTACCATAGCGAAAAAGCATCAGACCACACCAAGCAGGGTAGAAAGAGCAATCCGCCATGCCATTGAAGTGGCCTGGAGCAGGGGGAAAATGGACACTATCGACGAACTTTTCGGATATACGGTAAGTACAGGAAAAGGAAAACCTACCAATTCAGAGTTTATCGCCCTGATTGCAGATAAAATCAGGCTGGAATATAAAAAATAACACAATATACCTGGATTCCTTTAAAAAATCACTTTTCTTTGCATAAAAAATGGGGTATAATATCGTTAGATTTAGTCCGAAAAGGACAAAGAATCAGAATGTCTGGCAAGGAGGGTATTTTAAGGTGAAAAAGATATTATTTGTGGCCTCAGAGGCAGTGCCTTTTATAAAGACCGGGGGATTAGCAGACGTTGTAGGCGCATTGCCCAAGTGTTTCGACAAAAACTATTTTGATGTAAGGGTTATTATTCCGAAATATTTATGCATGAAGGAAGAGTATAAAAACCAGCTTCAGTATATTACCCATTTTTATATGGATATTGGCTACAGAAGAGAATATGTAGGCATTATGCAGATGGAATATGACGGTATTAAGTTCTATTTCATTGACAATGAATATTATTTTTCAGGATATCAGCCATACGGAGACATCCGTTTTGATATTGAAAAATTTGCCTTTTTCTCAAAAGCAGCTCTTTCTATTCTGCCTACCATTGACTTCAGACCGGACCTGATCCACTGTCATGACTGGCAGACCGGACTGATTCCAGTATACTTAAAAGACGGATTCCAGGACAGCCCCTTCTATCAGGGAATTAAGACAGTTATGACTATACATAACTTAAAATTCCAGGGAACCTGGGACATTAAGACCATCCGTGAGCTGACAGGACTGCCGGCTTACTTCTTTACACCAGATAAATTAGAGGCATACAAAGATGCCAATCTGTTAAAAGGCGGTCTGGTATATGCAGATGCCATTACCACTGTAAGCAATACTTATGCAGAGGAGATCAAGACGGAATTCTACGGAGAAGGCCTTGACGGACTGATGAGAGCCCGCAGCAATGACCTCAGGGGTATTGTCAATGGTCTGGACTATAATGAGTGGAATCCGGAAACAGATCCTATGATCGCAAAGAACTTTAATGCCAAGACCTTCCGGAAGGAAAAGGTAAAGAATAAGACGGCCCTCCAGAGAGAGCTGGGATTAAACGAAGATCCAAAAGCTATGATGATCGGTGTCGTATCCAGGCTTACAGACCAGAAAGGATTCGACCTGGTGGCTTATGTAATGGATGAACTGTGCCAGGATAACGTACAGATCGTAGTTCTGGGAACTGGCGAAGAGCGTTATGAGAATATGTTCCGTCATTTTGCATGGAAGTATCAGGGCAAAGTATCTGCCAATATTTTCTATGACAATGCACTTTCCCACAGGATTTATGCTTCCTGTGACGCTTTCCTTATGCCGTCCCTTTTTGAGCCCTGCGGCCTGAGCCAGCTGATGAGCCTTCGTTATGGAACCCTTCCTATTGTAAGAGAGACCGGAGGTTTGAAAGATACCGTAGAGCCTTATAATGAATATGAGAGCACCGGCACCGGATTCAGCTTTAAAAATTACAATGCTCATGAGATGCTGGGAACCATTCGTTATGCGGAAGGCGTATACTACGATAAGAAGAGAGAATGGAATAAAATGATTGATCGGGCCATGGCAAAAGATTTCTCCTGGAATAATTCTGCAAAACAGTACGAGGAGATGTACAATTGGCTGATCGGAGGTTGACCATAGAAAATTAAAAATGGGCTGCTGCATTTAACATATGTTAAGAGTGAAGGACTCTGGAACTTTGTTAAAGGCGGCAGCTCTTTTTATTCTATAGGGCAGTCCGGAGGACTTTCCTATAGTATAAAAGCCCTCCGGGCGGGATGCACACGCCGCAATGAGGTATGTTACCGCCTTGCGGTATTTTAGAAAAAAACATGGAGGAAATAATGAAACTGCTGATCATAGAAGATGATGATAAACTGAGAACAGAACTGGCAAGATTTTTTTCTATGGAGGGATATGAGACGGAAGAACTTACGGACTATGAAAATCTGGAGGAAAGTGTCCTGAAAGCCCATGGAGACCTGCTTCTCCTGGACATAGGTCTTCCGGTGAACGATGGAAAATTCCTCTGCCGGAGCTTGAGAAAAAAGACTTCTTTGCCTATTGTGATCATTACCAGCCAAGATACAGAGATGAATGAGCTCCTCTGTATGAATTACGGGGCAGATGATTTTATGGCAAAACCCTTTAATCCCCAGATTCTTCTGGCCCATGTAGAAGCTGTGATGAAGCGGACCATGGCAGGAAACAGAGAAGATGACAAGATAGAATGCGGAGGATTCTGGCTGGATGTATCCAGAAGTACCATAGGTGACGGAAGACAGGAAGCAGAGCTTACCAAAAATGAAAGCAGGATACTTTTCAGTCTTGCCAGAAACAGGGGGAAAATTCTGTCACGGGACCAGATCATGAACGACCTGTGGGACAGCGAACTGTTTGTAGATGATAATACTCTTACAGTAAATATGACCAGGCTCAGGGCTAAGCTGGAACTTCTGGGAAAAGCCCAGGCTATAAAAACTAAGAGAGGACAGGGATACCTTCTGGAATGAACTATAAAGATTATCTGAAAGACCACTGGCTTTCCATATGCATTGAAGCCCTTTTTCTTGTTACTCTCCTTATTTTCGGAGGACTTACCCAAATTCCTCTTTATTTCCTGGTAATAACAGGAGTCGGAAGTTTTCTTTTGGGCCTGGGGCTCCTTTGCTGGGATTATGGACGGAAAAAAGAATTTTATGAGGAACTTCGGGAGAAAGTCCGGGATTTGGACAAGGCATACCTTCTGCCGGAGATTTTAAGCGAGCCGGAATTTTTGGAAGGAAGACTTGCCTGCCAGGCTATGAAGGAAATGGGACGCTCTATGGCAGAACGGGTTAGCAGTTATGAACAAAAGCAGAAAGAATATAAAGAGTATATTGAACTCTGGGTACATGAGATCAAGCTGCCCATAGCCACAGGAAAACTGCTGGTGGAGAATAACCGTCAGTTTTACGATGAGAGTATGATAGAAGAGCTGGATAAAATTGATGCTTATGCGGAACAGGCCCTTTTCTATGCCAGAAGCAGTTATGTGGAAAAAGACTATGTACTGAAAAAAATTTCTCTGAGAAAGGTTACGTCAGAGGTACTGAAAAAGAATCGAAAACTCCTTCTGGAAGAAAAAATCTCTATACAGTGCCATGATCTGGATGTGGAAGTCTTCTCAGACAGCAAATGGCTGGCTTTTATCCTCCAGCAGATCCTCTCTAACAGTATCAAATATATGGGAGAGGGAGAGCGGACTCTGGAATGGTATGCAGAAAAGGGGCGGGAACAGGTGAAGCTGTATCTGAGGGATACGGGCATAGGAATTTCAGCTGGAGATCTTCCCAGAATCTGGGACAAAGGTTTTACTGGAGAAAATGGCAGGATCGGGAAAAAATCTACGGGAATTGGATTGTATCTGTGCAAAAAACTCTGTGAAAAAATGGGACACAGGATAGAAATTGTCTCGGCCAGGGGGAGAGGCTGCATGGTCATTATACGTTTCCCTTTAGGAAGTATGACAGAAGAGATTTTCCAGTAAAGAAAGGTTACAAAAATGAAAGGAAAGTGTAAGGTAAATCCATGGGAGAAAATAAGTCTTTCCTGTAAGATAAAAGTATCAACAGGAAAGGAGCAGAATCATGCATACAGTATTAGAGGTTGCAAATGTAGAGAAATACTATGGGAATAAAGGCAGCTTAACCAAGGCTCTGGACAAGATCAGCTTTGAAGTACAGGAGGGAGAGTTTGTAGGGATCATGGGGGCTTCCGGGTCTGGAAAGACTACCCTTCTGAACTGTATTTCCACCATTGACCGGGTTACCAGCGGGAAGATTATTGTTAATGATATGGATATTACACGGCTCAGAGGAAACCATCTGAACAGATTCCGCAGGGAAGAACTGGGATTTATTTTTCAGGAGTTTAATCTGCTGGATACTCTGACTGCCTATGAGAATATTGCACTGGCTCTCAGCATCCAGCGGGTAAAGCCGGAAAAAATCGCAGAAAAAGTGGAAAAGACTGCAAAGGAGCTGGATATTTCTTCGGTCCTCCATAAATATCCTTATGAAATGTCAGGAGGACAGAAACAGAGGGTGGCCTGTGCCAGGGCGATCATTACCCAGCCCCAGCTGGTGCTGGCAGATGAGCCTACAGGAGCTCTGGACTCCAAATCAGCCAGGATGCTGCTGGAAAGTTTTCAGTATATGAACCAGAAACTGGGAGCCACTCTCCTTATGGTGACCCATGACGCTTTTACGGCCAGTTATGCAGACAGGATACTTTTTATTAAAGATGGAAAGCTGTTTAATGAGCTTCACAGAGGGGAGGATTCCCGGAAGGAGTTCTTTGGCAGGATCATCGAGGTGGTCACTTTGCTGGGAGGTGAGCTGAACGATGTTCTTTAGGCTTTCTCTGAAAAATATGAAAAAAAGTTTTAAAGATTATGCCATTTACTTTCTTACTTTAATCCTGGGTGTGGCTATCTTCTATATTTTTAACTCCCTGGATTCCCAGCAGGCCATGTCAGTCATGGGAAATTCTACCTATGAGATCATAGATTTCATGATCCAGATGCTGGGAGGCGTGTCTGTGTTCGTTTCTTTTATCCTGGGCTTTCTCATTGTCTATGCCAACAACTTTCTTATTAAGAGACGGAATAAAGAATTTGGCATTTACATGACTCTGGGAATGGGAAAGATGCAGATTTCCAGGATCCTTTTAGGAGAAACTTTTCTCATAGGCCTGCTGTCTTTGGCAGTGGGACTGCTTATAGGAATATTTGGAGCCCAGTTTATGTCTCTTCTGGTAGTCCGGATGTTTAACGGCGTTATGGACGGCTATCAGTTTGTTTTTTCCGGAGATGCATTCTGGAAAACAATTTTATATTTTGGCATTATGTTCCTGATCGTAGCAGTGTTTAATGTTATAAGTCTTTCCAGGTATACATTGTCGGAACTTCTGGCAGCAGGAAGGAAAAATGAAAAGATAGGGATGAAAAATCCCATACGCTGTGTGGTGGTATTTCTGCTGGCTGTGGCAGACCTGGCTTATCAGTATTATCAGGTAAGCCATCCAGAGGAAATCACAACTTCCGGTATTTTGGTCATTATCCTGGCAGGCTGTGTGGGAACTTTTCTTTTTTTCTGGTCTCTTTCCGGCTTTCTTCTGCAGATTTTTCAGAAAAGCAGGAAATACTATCTTAGAGATCTGAACGCTTTTATCCTTCGACAGATCCACAGCAAGGTAAATACTATGGTTTTTTCTATGACCCTTATCTGTCTGATGCTGTTTCTCACCATTTGTGTTCTGGGAGGCGGTCTGGGGATTAACTTCAGCTTTCAGAAAATGCTTCGGGAACTGACGCCTGTGGATGTGAACTTTACAGATATTTCCGGAGCAGAAGCCAGTACCAAGCTGAAAGAAAAGGGATTTGACATGTCCCTTTTAGAAGATGGATATGTGGAAGTCAGCTTTTACAACACTCCTGAGCTTACTTTAAAGGATACTCTGGACAGAACGGGATTAGATGTAGATATCTCAGGACTGGCGGTGAATCTTGAGGGGAATGAAATTCAGGAAACTATTATGAAAGAATCTGAGTATAATCGTCTGGCTGCTCTGTACGGTATGGAGCCTGTAGAGGTAGAAGAAGATACCTATGCTATTGTCAGCGATTATGAAGTCACAGAAGAACTGAGAAACCAGCTTTTAAAGGCCGGAAAGACCATTTCTCTTAATGGAAAAACTTATGAGCCAGCTTACGAAAACTGCGTCTATGGATTTGTAGAAATGATGGCTAATCATGGAAATACCGGAATTTTTATCCTGGCAGACGATCAGGTCCGGGAAGAATGGAGAGGCAGCAGTTTTCTGGCAGGGGATTACCGGGCAGATACCCAGAAAGAAAAAGAGCAGATTGACCAGGAAGTCATGAAGTATGATGTGACCAATATGTCAGATGGCCTTCTGATCAACACAAAAATAGATATTATTGCAGTCAGCGGAGGACTTTCTGCTTCAGTTACCTTTGTATCCATCTATCTGGGTATTATTTTCCTTATCTGCAGTGCAGCCATACTGGCGTTAAAAGAGCTTTCTGAAAGCTCTGATAATAAGGAACGCTATGCTATGCTGCGAAAGCTGGGTACAGACGAGAAAATGATCAATCAGGCCCTTTTCCGTCAGATTGGAATATTCTTCTTTATTCCCCTGCTTCTGGCGGCTGTCCACTCTGTTTTCGGCATGATTTTTATAAAAATCGCTCTTCAGAGTTTGGGAAGGATTGACTACTTTTCCTCTGTTCTTGCCGCAGCAGTGATTTTTATCCTGATTTATGGAGCCTATTTTTTACTTACCTATTTTGGCAGCAAAAGGATTATCCGAAATCCTTAATGCCACATAAAAATCCGGATTTTTGTCATACTAACTGTGGAAACTAAATTTAAGGAGGAAAAGATCATGACAGAAATTTCGGTATTAGACCTTCAGAATCTTCGTCATCTCATCGGTGGTTTTGACACTACCCACTGTAAAATGCAGGACTACGCCCATGAGGCTCAGGACCCTCAGGTGAAGCAGTTTTTCCAGAAATCAGCCCAGTCTGCTCTGGAGAGCAAGCAGCAGCTTATGAAGTTTTTACAGTAGGAGGTAGAGAAGATGACAGATAAGACAATGGTGGCAGATACTTTGGCAGGAATCAACGGCGAATTGGTACGCTACGGAGAGATGATCTCTCAGACAGAGAATTCCCAGTTAAAACAGGTGCTGAAACAGATGCGGAACCAGTGCGAAATGTCTCAGGAGGAAATCTATCAGATTGCCAGAGCCAAGAGCTATTATGTTCCCGCAGCCTGTGCAAAGCCTGAAGAAGTGGCCCATGTGCGTTCTGTGCTCAGCCAGCCTGCTGTTCAGTAAGAAAAATCCGAAAACCATAGGGATAAGAAAAAGTCCTTTCCTCTTTTCGGGGGGAGAGGGCTTTTTTCACAGTTTTCAACAGGATTGAAAAGAGGATTTTTGGTGATTTTCCTGGGATTTACAGGGGCCTTTGGGACGTGTTATAATTTTCATAAACATATCAGAGAAATACATTCTATATTCTCAGAGAAGGTACAGAGCACCTCTTCCTCACAGCTCAGGCTCTTTCCGGATTCCTCCGGTTCCCCAGATAAAGACCGCTTTAACACAGGTAAAGAGTAAAAGAAACAGTTGACAATCCCTGAAAACTATACTATTATTGGATACATAGGCGAACATAAGTTCGTAGAAGGAAATAGCGAAATAAAAGGAGAAGAAAAATGGCACAGATGGTGAAAGAAGATAAATTAAAGGCATTAGATGCCGCTCTTGGACAGATAGAGAAACAGTTTGGCAAAGGCTCTGTGATGAAACTGGGAGATTCTGCAGCCAACATGAACGTGGAGACAGTTCCTACAGGCTCACTGAGCCTGGATATCGCTTTGGGCATGGGCGGGGTTCCAAAGGGAAGGATCATCGAGATTTACGGACCGGAGTCCAGCGGTAAGACCACAGTAGCTCTTCATATGGTGGCAGAAGTGCAGAAAAGAGGAGGCATTGCCGGATTCATTGACGCAGAGCATGCTCTTGATCCGGCTTATGCCAAAAATATCGGCGTAGATATTGATAACCTGTATATATCACAGCCGGACAACGGAGAGCAGGCCCTGGAGATTACAGAGACTATGGTCCGCTCCGGAGCTGTGGATATCATTATCGTGGACTCTGTTGCCGCACTGGTACCCAGGGCAGAGATTGAGGGAGATATGGGTGATTCCCATGTGGGACTCCAGGCAAGACTGATGTCTCAGGCTCTGCGTAAACTGACTGCCCATATCAGCAAGTCAAACTGTATCGTGATCTTTATCAATCAGCTTCGTGAGAAGGTAGGCGTGATGTTCGGAAATCCGGAAGTAACTACCGGTGGCCGGGCTCTGAAATTTTACTCTTCTGTCCGTATGGATGTAAGAAGGATCGAGACACTGAAACAGGGCGGAGAGATGGTAGGAAACCGTACCAGGATCAAAGTCGTGAAGAATAAGATCGCTCCTCCTTTCAAAGAGGCAGAATTTGATATTATGTTTGGAGAAGGCATTTCCAAAGAAGGCGATGTGCTGGATTTGGCAGCAGATCTGGGTATCGTAAATAAAAGCGGCGCCTGGTATGCTTATGATAATGCCAAGATCGGACAGGGACGTGAAAACGCAAAGAAATATCTGAAAGAAAATCCTGCTGTTCGCGAAGAGATTGAGAAAAAGGTGAGAGAGCATTACGGACTGGCTGTAGAGGAAGGAACTGAAACAGCAGGGAAGGAAGCGCCGGCTCAGGAAACTCTCCCTCTTGATACAGAAGAAGCATAAGGAGAATGCAGATGACTGTTACAGAGATCAGACCTGTGACAAAACAGAAATATCAGATAGAAGTGGAAGGCCATTCGCCTTTTGTCCTGTATAAAGGAGAAGTATTCCGGTACCATATAGAGAAAGACCGGGAAATTTCCCCGGAAATATACAGGGAGATTATAGAAGAAGTGCTGACAAAGAGAGCAAAGCTCAGAGCTCTGCATCTTTTGGAACAGGGAGACAGGACAAAAAAAGATCTGGAAGAAAAGCTTCTGAAAAACGGATATCCTCCGGAAGCTGCAGAAGCGGCGCTGGCCTATGTGGAATCCTTCCACTATATTGATGATAAAAGGTATGCCCTGTCTTATATTCAGAACCAGAGCGGAAGGAAAGGCCGAGCCAGGATTCAGATGGAGCTTCGCAGAAAAGGTGTTCCTCAGGAATATATTGACCAGGCCTTTCAGGAAATGGAAGAAGAGACGGACACGGAAGCTGTGATCCGGGAACTTGTTCAGAAGAAGCGAAGAGGGCAGGGGCCCATGGATGAAAAAGAGAAGCAGAGGCTTTACGGATTTCTCCTTCGCCGGGGATTTTCTACTTCAGATATCCTCTGTGTATTGAGAGAATTTTCTGAAGATGATGAAGGGAACCTGACATAGGGTTCCCTTGTATAAAATATACATAGACCCCCATTCTATTTCTTGGTTTTATGTTGACTTTTTTGTGAAATCAGTATAAAATTATACTGTTGTATTCGTACAATGAAAACTTAATAAGGAGGTGCTCCTGTGGCAATCAATGTAATCATTGCAATCGTTGCTGTAGCTGTTACATTGCTGATCGCAGTTCCTGTTACTGCCAATATTTCTGTTAAGAAAAAGACAGAGAAAGACGCAGAGACTATCGGAACCGCAGAAGTGAAAGCAAGAAACATTATAGATGAAGCATTGAAGACTGCTGAAACAAAGAAGCGCGAAGCTCTCCTGGAAGCAAAAGAAGAAAACCTTCGTACCAAGAATGAACTGGAGAAGGAGACAAAGGAGAGAAGAAACGAGCTTCAGAAGTATGAAAAGCGTGTTTTGTCAAAGGAAGAGGCTCTCGATAAAAAGGCAGATGCCCTGGAAAAAAGAGAAGCCGAATATGCAGCAAAGGAAGCAGATTTAAGGAAAAAAGAGAAAAAAGTCGACGAACTGCAGGGACAGAGAATACAGGAACTGGAAAGAATTTCAGGTCTTACCTCCGAACAAGCAAAAGATTATTTGTTGAAAACTGTTGAAGATGAAGTGAAAATTGACACCGCCAAGCTTTACAAGGAATTGGAGAGCAGGGCAAGAGAAGACGCGGACAAAAAGGCAAAAGAATATGTAGTAACTGCTATACAGAAATGTGCAGCAGACCATGTGGCAGAAGCTACAATTTCTGTTGTACAGCTTCCAAGCGATGAGATGAAGGGAAGGATCATTGGTCGTGAAGGCCGTAATATCAGAACCCTGGAAACTCTGACGGGAGTGGATCTGATCATTGATGATACGCCGGAGGCAGTGGTGCTTTCCGGATTTGATCCAATCCGCAGAGAAGTAGCCAGAATCGCTTTGGAAAAATTGATTGTAGATGGCCGTATCCATCCGGCCAGAATTGAGGAAATGGTTGAAAAAGCACAGAAAGAAGTCGAGACCATGATGCGGGAAGAAGGAGAAGCCGCAGCATTGGAAGTTGGGGTACACGGAATCCATCCCGAACTGATCAGACTTCTTGGACGTATGAAGTTCCGTTCAAGCTACGGTCAAAATGCTTTGAAACATTCTATTGAAGTGGCCCAGCTTGCCGGCCTTTTGGCAGGAGAAGTCGGAACGGATATACGTATGGCAAAACGAGCAGGACTGCTCCATGACATCGGAAAATCCATCGACCATGAAGTGGAAGGATCCCACATTCAGATTGGTGCTGACTTATGTAGAAAATATAAAGAATCCCAGACAGTCATTAATGCGGTAGAGGCTCACCACGGAGACGTAGAGCCTGCATCCCTGATCGCATGTCTGGTCCAGGCTGCAGATGCGATTTCAGCGGCAAGGCCCGGAGCAAGAAGAGAAACTTTAGAAACTTATACCAACAGATTAAAACAGTTAGAAGATATTACAAACTCTTTCAAAGGAGTGGACAAATCTTTTGCTATTCAGGCAGGAAGAGAAATTCGTGTTATGGTTGTACCTGAGCATGTCAGCGACAGCGATATGGTACTCCTGGCAAGAGATATTTCCAAGCAGATTGAAGCTGAGCTGGAATATCCGGGCCAGATAAAGGTAAATGTAATTCGCGAGTCACGAGTAGTGGATTACGCAAAATAAAGTCGACTTTGAATCTAATAGAGAGAGACTCTTACGAAAGTAAGGGTCTTTTTCTAATTCAGAGACTATTTTCAGGTCCAAAGACATAAACTGTATAGGGTGAAATGAATGAAAAAAAATCTGCGGCTGTTTCTTTTGCTGTATTTGGCAGGATTTGGGGCAGGAGTTCTGACAGCGGCTCTTTTTCTGGGAAAGACGGGGTATCAGACGGGACTGCTTCCCATATATCTAAATAAGCCTCCTGACTGGGAAGAAAGCATGCTGTTTCAAGAGCTCCTTTTTCAAAGGGGAAGTTTTTTCTTTGTAGGAGCTGTGTGCGGAGTTACTGTTCTGGGAACATTTTTTGCAGCAGGAGGTCTGTTGTGGGCAGGATTTTTGGGAGGAAATCTTGCCGCTCTTTTTTTGACGGAATGGGGACTTAAAGGGATGGGGGCAGGAATCCTCTGTATGGTTCCTCAGATCCTTTTCTATATTCCAGGATGGCTCCTCTATTTCTTTTCTATCATGCAGATGAGCAGGAAATCTCTTTCAGGACAAAAGCGCTATCGGGAGGACTATAAGTCCTATTTTTTCTTTATGTCCATGGCAGGGGTTCTCCTTTTGCTGGGAATCTGGACAGAAAGTTATGTCAATCAAAAAATTCTTGCCTGGATTTTAGAAAAAATTCTTTGAGTTCACAAAAAATTTACAAATGGTTCTTTACCACATGTAGTGGGAAATGAAAAGAGGGGTTTCGATATCTTGTGGAAAATGTCAAAATATCTGTTAACATAAAGGTTTTTGTTAAATTTAGGGTTTGATTTTTTACCAAGTCTTGATATATAATCGAACTATGTTTACAGAAGGGAAAAGAAAGAATGAAGTGCGAGATACAAGAATTTATTGATTATTTACATAAAACCAGGGGCACTTCAAAAAATACAGAAGTTTCATACGAGCGTGATTTGAAAAAGTTAGAAAAGTATTTAACAGAAGGGGGATTCGAAACCGCGGAACAGATAACTTCCACGGTTTTGAATTCTTATGTCCTTTATATGGAGCGGAAAAATTTTGCGGCTTCTTCAATATCCAGAAGCATCGCGTCTATCCGTGCATTTTTTCAGTTTTTGACGCAGAAATACAGGTGGAAGGAAAATCCTGCAGAGAAGCTGAAAGCGCCGAAGATTGAAAAGAAACTGCCGGACATTCTTTCGGTGGAGGAAGTGGAACTGCTCCTTAAACAGCCCAAAGAAAATACGGCTAAGGGGATCAGAGACCGGGCAATGCTGGAACTGCTGTATGCCACTGGTATCAGGGTGAGTGAGCTGATCAGCCTGAAGGTAAAAGATATAAATTTAAAATTAGGCTATCTGACTTGCAGCAGCGGAGAAAGAGAACGGGTGATTCCTTTTGGAACTACGGCAAAACAGGCAGTGGAGCATTACATGGAGGGTGCTCGGAAAATACTTCTGGGAGAACAGGAAAGTGACTATCTCTTTTTAAACTGTTCAGGAAAATCTATGAGCCGGCAGGGATTCTGGAAGGTTTTGAAAGGATACGCTGCTTCGGCAGGAATCCAGCAAGATATCACACCTCATACCCTTCGGCATTCTTTTGCGGCACATCTTGTACAGAACGGAGCAGACCTGAAGAGCGTACAGGAAATGATGGGCCATTCTGATATTTCCACTACACAGATTTATATGAATATGAATATCCATAAAATCCGGGATGTTTACATGAAAGCGCATCCCAGAAAATAGAAAGACTTTCCCACAAAGTTCAGGGAAAGTCTTTTTGCTCTGAGGAAATTTAACACAGCTCCGCAATGGTGTAAAGAAGCTTTTCTGTATCTTCCCAGCCAAGGCAGGGATCGGTAATGGATTTTCCATATACATGGTCGGGGCCGATTTTTTGACTGCCCTCTACCAGATAGCTTTCAATCATGACGCCTTTGACCAGTTTCTGGATGTCCGGGGACACCAGACGGCTGTGGAGGACTTCTTTGACAATACGGATCTGCTGTTCATACTTTTTACCGGAATTGGAATGATTGGCATCAATGATGACTGCCGGATTTTTCAGATCTCTTTTTTCATACATTTCCAGAAGAAGCTGGAGATCCTCATAGTGATAATTGGGAATGGTATTTCCATGTTTGTTTACAGCGCCTCTTAAAATAGTGTGAGTAAGGGGATTTCCCTCTGTCTTTACTTCCCAGCCTCTGGAAATAAAGTCATGGCCTCCCTGGGCTGCTACGACGGAGTTCAGCATAACAGAAAAGTCACCGCTGGTGGGATTCTTCATTCCAGCAGGAATATCCAGGCCGCTGACCATAAGGCGATGCTCCTGATTCTCCACAGAACGGGCGCCAATGGCCACATAGGAGAGCAAGTCGGAAAGATAATGCCAGTTGTCGGGATAAAGCATTTCATCAGCAGAGGTCAGGCCGGTTTCTTCCATGGAACGCATATGCATGTGACGGATGGCTAAAATTCCTGCCATAACATCTGGCTGGGCCTCAGGGTCCGGCTGATGGAGCATGCCTTTATATCCTTCTCCTGTTGTCCGGGGCTTGTTGGTATAGATCCGGGGAACTAGGACCAGACGGTCCGCTACTTTTTCCTGGACTTTTGCCAGGCGGTTTGTATATTCACATACAGAATCTTCATTATCCGCTGAACAGGGTCCTACAATTACCAGAAACTTATCAGAATCGCCGGTGATCACATCCTGGATCAGACGGTCTCTCTGCTCCTTTATTTTTTTCATTTCTTCGGACATAGGGGTCTGTTCCTTGACCTGGTCCGGAGAAGGCAGCTGTCTGACAAATTTAAAACTCATAGTATTCTCCTTTGTATTTTTATAAATATTTTACTTAGTCTCTCTAACAGAAAAATTATAATACAAGAAATCCCGGTTGTCGATACTTTTTCTCAGCAGTCAGGAAAAGTATTCCCTTAAAAAGCAGAGAGAAAGCCCTGTGACGAGGATTTCGCTGACAATAAGTCCCCATAGATATCCCAGGATGCCATATTCGGGAATGACAAAAAAGACAAAGGCGATCCGGACACCCAGTCCCAGAGTGTTCAGGATAAAGGACTGGTTAGCAGCTCCCAGGCCGTTTAGAATCCCGCTTAAAGTACCGGAAAGGTAGAGGCAGGGACAGATAAAGGACAGGGTTTTGATAAATGTGGCTGCAAATTCATTTTTAAAAAGAATCAGTCCCAGGAAATCTCCTGCAAAAAAGAAAAAAGCTGTGGATAAGAATCCTAAAATAAGGCAATATTTTACGGAGAGAAGGATAGCTCTGCGTATGGCCTTTCGATTGCCTACGGCCTGATTCTCTGCCACAGAGGGAAGAAGGACTGTAGATACGGCATTGGTTATGGCGGAAGGGAAAAGAATAAGAGGAAGGGCCATACCAGTGAGGACGCCATAAACAGACAGAGCAGAGCCGCTGTCCATACCGAAAAGCCGCAGATGACCAGGAATCAGTACAGACTCTATGCTGTGAAGGACATTTACAAGAAGCCGGCTGCAGGTCAGAGGAAAGGCCAGGGCCAGTATTTCTTTTAGGTCTTTTACAGGAGAGCGGAGACTCCTCAGACGGTAGCCATGCTTTTGATAATCCCAGAGGATTACCAGGAGAGAAAAGATCATGGAAACCAGCTCGCCTCCCAGTAAGCCTGCCACAGCCAGCATAGGAGTTACCGGCACATTCTGTTCCGTCAGAATGAGAAACATGCCATAGGAAACACCGACTCTGGCACACTGTTCCAGAAGCTGGGCAGCAGCAGGAATGACCAGTTTTTTTCGGGCAAAGTAGTAACCGTTTACACAGGAATGAAGAGTGCCCATGGGAATAGAAAAAGCCATGAGCCGGAGCAGAGGAGCGCATCTTTCTTCCAGAAGAATATGAAGGGCAAACCAGGAAGCATTCTGATAAAGAACCGCAGAAACTACCAGGGCAATGGCTGTGGAAAGGGCTCCTGAGAGAACAAAAATGTCCCTGGCGCCCTGTTCGTCTTTTAAGGCTGCCCTGGCAGCGGTAAAGCGGGAGATGGCCGTCTGTATCCCGCCTACAGACAGGGCGAAGCAGAGGGTGTGGATAGGGAAGATAAGCTGGTAGATTCCCATGCCCTCTGCACCAATTGTCTGAGAGAGGAATATTCTATAGATAAAGCCGATGATTTTGGTGATAAATCCTGCTCCTGTGAGAAGGAGAGTTCCTTTCAGAAGCACGTGTTTATTTTCCATAAGATTTCCTTTTGCTTTTTCCATAATATATTCCAAAATTCTCCTTGACAGAACATGCTAAAGGTGATATTCTACATCCAGAATAGAAACCCGAGTAAAATAGTCGGAATTAAGAAGGGGCGATAACAGTGAAGCTATCTACAAAAGGCAGATATGGACTGCGGGCCCTTATTGACCTGGCGCTGTATGGTGAGAAAGAAGCCGTTTCCATCCAGAGTATTTCTGCCAGACAGATGATTTCAGACAGTTACCTGGAACAGCTGGTAAGGAAACTGAAAAAAGCAGGTCTTGTGACCAGCGTCCGGGGAGCCCAGGGAGGTTACAGGCTGGCAAAACCAGCCCAGGAGATTTCCGTAGGGGACGTTCTCAGGGCTTTAGAGGGCAGTATTGAGGCGGTTTCCTGCGGAGACGAGAATAACGCCAACTGCCTGGGGCAGGACCTTTGTGTAGCCAGATATGTCTGGGAGAAAGTGAATAAAAGCATTCAGGAGACCGTAGATTCTATTATGATCAGCCAGTTGGTGGAAGAAAGCCGCCGCATCCAGGAAAAAACCGGATCTGATATGTAGCAGTTCAGTCATATATCTGAACTCTTTGAAAAATGTGAAAATAGGAGAGGAAAGCTATGAAGACAAGGATTTATTTAGATAACGCAGCAACTACAAGAACCGCTCAGGAAGTAGTGGACGCCATGCTCCCTTATTTTACAGAGAGTTATGGAAACCCTTCCAGTATTTATGAGCTGGGACAGAGAAGCAAAGAAGCTATCACTAATGCCAGGGAAGAAATTGCCCGGGTTATCGGGGCAAAGACAGAAGAAATCTACTTTACCGGAGGGGGTTCTGAAGCGGATAACTGGGCCATAAAGGCAGCTTATGAAGCTTATAAGAATAAAGGAAATCATATTATCACTACCAAGATCGAGCACCATGCAGTCCTTCACACCTGTCAGTATCTGGAAAAGCAGGGGGCCCGGGTAACTTATCTGGACGTAGATGAGAATGGACTGGTAGACCTGGATCAGCTTCAGAAAGCGATTACTCCGGAGACCATACTGATCACCATTATGTTTGCCAATAATGAGATCGGTACCATTGAACCGGTGAAGGAAATCGGTATGATTGCCAGAGAGCATGGGATTCTTTTCCATACAGACGCTGTCCAGGCCTTTGGCCAGGTGCCTATAGATGTAGATGAAATGAATATTGATATGTTAAGTTCCAGCGCTCACAAGATCAACGGCCCCAAAGGGATTGGCTGTCTCTACATCCGGAAGGGGGTAAAGATACGTTCTTTCGTACACGGCGGAGCCCAGGAGAGAAAGAGAAGAGCCGGCACAGAGAATGTTCCGGGAATCGTAGGATATGGGGTAGCGGCACGGATGGCAGCTGAGACCATGGAAGAGAGGACAAAGAAGGAGAAGGAGCTGAGAGACTACTTTATCCGCCGGGTTTTAGAGGAAGTGCCTTATGTACGCCTAAACGGAGACCCGGTAAAACGTCTTCCCAATAATGCCAATTTCAGCTTCCGGTTTATTGAAGGTGAATCACTCCTGATCATGCTGGACATGAAGGGAATTGCAGGTTCCAGCGGTTCTGCATGTACCTCAGGGTCTTTAGATCCTTCCCATGTACTTCTGGCTATTGGACTGCCTCATGAGATTGCCCATGGTTCCCTGAGACTGACTCTGGGAGCAGACACCACTAAAGAGGACTTAGATTATACCTTGGAGCAGATTAAAGAGATTGTGGCGAAACTGAGAAATCTGTCTCCCTTATATGAAGACTTTATAAGAAAACAGGAAAAAGCGGAAAATAAATAAAAAAGTTCATAAAAGAAAAATGGAGGAAGGAATAATGTACAGTGAAAAAGTTATGGATCATTTTCAGAATCCCAGAAATGTAGGAGAGATTGAAAATCCCAGCGGAGTAGGAACAGTAGGAAATGCAAAATGCGGAGATATTATGAGGATTTACCTGGATATTGATGAAAATCAGATTATCCGTGACTGTAAATTTAAGACTTTCGGCTGCGGCGCAGCCGTAGCTACCAGCAGCATGGCTACAGAACTGGTAAAAGGAAAAACCATACAGGAGGCCCTTCAGGTTACTAATAAAGCAGTAATGGAAGCTTTAGACGGCCTGCCTCCAGTAAAAGTCCACTGTTCTCTGCTGGCAGAAGAAGCCATCCATGCAGCTCTGTGGGACTATGCAGAAAAGAATGGGATTAAAATCGAAGGACTTTCCAAACCAAAGTCTGATATCCATGAAGGCGAAGAGGAAGAAGAGGAAGAGTACTGATGGAAAAGAAGAAAGTGGTAGTAGGTCTGTCAGGAGGAGTAGATTCTTCAGTGGCAGCCTATCTGCTGAAGAAGCAGGGATATGAGGTCATTGGAGTCACCATGCAGATCTGGCAGGAAGAAGAGCCTGAATTTCAGGAAGAAAACGGGGGCTGCTGCGGCCTCAGCGCTGTAGACGATGCCAGAAGAGTGGCGGCGAAGCTGGAAATCCCTTATTATGTGATGAATTTCAGGAAAGAGTTTAAGGAAAATGTCATCGACTATTTTATAAGGGAATACCAGGAGGGAAGAACGCCAAATCCCTGTATTGCCTGTAACCGTTATGTGAAATGGGAGGCCCTTCTGAAGCGGAGTCTGGATATAGGAGCAGATTATATTGCCACAGGACATTATGCAAGAGTAGAACAGCTGGAAAACGGACGTTATGCCATTCGCAATTCGGTGACTGCCAGAAAAGACCAGACCTACGCTTTGTATAATCTTACCCAGGAACAGCTTGCTCATACTCTAATGCCTGTGGGGGCGTATACAAAAGAGGAGATCCGTCAGATTGCCGCAGAAGCGGGAATTCCTGTAGCACATAAAAAAGATAGTCAGGAAATCTGTTTCGTGCCGGATAATGACTATGCCGGTTTTATCGAAAAAAGTACAGGACAAAAAATCCTTCGGGGAAATTATGTGAAAAAAGACGGGACTGTTATCGGGGAACATAAAGGAATTATCCATTATACGATTGGTCAGAGAAAGGGACTGAATCTTTCTATGGGGCATCCGGTGTTTGTTACAGAAATTCGGCCAGAAACAAATGAGGTGGTCATAGGGGAAAATGAAGAGCTCTTTGTGAAAAGTCTGGTCTGTGACCGGATGAATTACATGGCAATGGAAGAGATTAAAGAAGGGGAAATCCTTTCTGGTAAGATCCGATATAATCATCCAGGGGCCCCCTGTACCCTAAAAAAACTGGAAAATGGCAGAGTGCAGGTAGACTTTCTGGAGCCCCAGAGAGCTGTAACCCCGGGACAGGCTGTAGTCCTGTACCGGGGAGAGTATGTAGCTGGCGGCGGCATTATATTAGGGCCTGCACTAGAGCTTTAAGAACTCTGGCTTTCTTTCTTTAAAGATAGTATAGTATCGGAAACCACAGGCTTTTAAGAGCTCGCCGGTTTCCTTGAAATTATAGGCAATATGTTCTGGAGCATGGGCGTCAGAGCCAAGTGTCAGGATTTCTCCTCCCAGCTCCCGGTAGCGTGCCAGTACCTTTTCTGTAGGGTTGGGATGTCCCAGGCCATATTTGAAGCCTGCGGTGTTGCATTCCAGCCCTATCTGTTTTTCTATGAGCGTTTTCAGAATGGCGTCCAGGATATCCTGATATTTTTCGTAGGTATAATCCTGGTTCTGATTTGGACCGTAGCGTACAACATAATCGATATGGCCGCAGGTGTCAAAGCAGGAAAAAGTCTTCAGATTTTCCAGGAGCACTTCAAAATAGCGGTGATAAGCCTGATATTCGCTCCTTTCTTCAAAAAATGTCCGGTCATAAGGATCCATGTGATCTGCTACATGGGTGGAACCGATCAGAAAGTCAAAGGAAGCAGAGGATGCAATCTCTGGGATTACCTTTGTCAGATGGGGCTGCAGCCCCATTTCCATGCCAAAATAAATTTGGATACGGTCCCGGTATTTTTCTTTCAGCTCTCTCAGCTTTTTTTCATAGGCAGGAAGATCCAGGTCAAAGGAATAATCCCCTTCGGGGAAATCAGGGTCCAGATGCTCTGTAAAGCACATGGCGGGAAGGCCCAGCTGGATTCCTTTTTGTATCATTTCTTCCATAGGAACTTCACTGTCCCCGGAGAAAGAAGAATGAAGATGATAATCACAATACATAAAAGCAACTCCTTTTTGTAGATGTTTTTTACTTAATATAAGCATTATAAGGGAAATTTTAGGGCTCTAGCAAGAGGAAAGAGGTTAAATTAGAGTTAAAACGCTTAGGAAATATGAAATTAGGCTTGAATTTTTGGACAAAAACGAGTACAATATGGACAAGGTTGATGTTTCTTTAACAATGTAGCTTACAACAGTTAAAGAACTCACAGAAAATCAATCACTTTTAGGAGGAATGAAAATCATGGCAGTAAAAGTAGCAATCAATGGTTTTGGACGTATCGGACGTCTTGCATTCAGACAGATGTTTGGAGCAGAAGGATTTGAAATCGTAGCAATCAACGATTTAACATCTCCCAAAATGTTAGCTCACTTACTGAAATATGACTCTACACAGGGAAGATATGAGTTAGCTGATAAAGTTACAGCTGGCGAAGATTCTATCACTGTAGACGGAAAAGAAATCAAAATTTATGCAATGGCTAATGCCGCTGAACTTCCTTGGGGAGAAATCGGTGTAGACGTTGTTCTGGAGTGTACAGGCTTCTATACATCTAAGGCAAAAGCACAGGCTCATATCGATGCCGGCGCTAAGAAAGTTGTTATTTCTGCACCAGCTGGAAATGACCTGCCAACTATCGTTTACAATGTAAACCATGAAACATTAACAGAAAATGATAACATCATTTCAGCAGCTTCCTGTACAACAAACTGCCTGGCACCTATGGCTAAAGCATTAAATGACTTAGCTGAGATCCAGTCCGGTATTATGTGTACAATCCACGCTTACACAGGCGACCAGATGACTCTGGATGGACCACAGAGAAAAGGCGATCTGAGAAGATCCCGTGCTGCAGCAGTTAATATCGTTCCAAACAGCACAGGTGCTGCAAAAGCTATCGGCTTAGTTATTCCTGAATTAAACGGAAAACTGATTGGTGCTGCACAGCGTGTTCCTACTCCTACAGGTTCCACAACAATCTTAACAGCAGTTGTTAAAGGAAACGTTACAAAAGAGCAGATCAATGACGCTATGAAAGCAGCAGCTACAGAGTCCTTCGGATACAACGAAGATGAAATCGTATCCAGCGATATCGTTGGTATGAGATATGGTTCTCTGTTCGATGCTACACAGACAATGGTTCTGCCTCTGGACAACGGAACAACAGAAGTTCAGGTTGTATCATGGTATGACAACGAGAACTCCTACACAAGCCAGATGGTTAGAACAATCAAATACTTCGGTAAATTATTAAACAAATAATAATTTGTTGCTGAAAGTATTATAAAGGCTCATTTAAGGGTCCGGTCTACTACGGTATGGACCGGGCCCTTTTCGGCTATATAAAGAAAAGGAGGCATTTCCAATGCTTAATAAAAAATCAGTAGATGATATCAACGTAAAAGGAAAAAGAGTGCTGGTGCGCTGTGACTTTAACGTACCTCTTCAGGATGGAAAGATCACAGATGAGAACCGTCTGGTAGCTGCACTTCCTACTATTAAAAAATTGATCGCTGACGGCGGGAAGATTATTCTCTGCTCTCATTTAGGAAAGCCAAAGGGAGAACCGAAACCGGAATTATCCCTGGCTCCTGTTGCAAAACGTCTGACTGAACTGCTGGGACAGGAAGTAAAGTTTGCTGCTGATCCGGAAGTTGTAGGTCCTAATGCAAAAGCTGCTGTAGAGGCCATGAAAGACGGAGATGTAATCCTTTTGGAGAACACCCGTTATCGTGCAGAGGAGACAAAGAACGGAGATGAATTCTCTAAAGAACTGGCTTCCCTTTGCGATGTATTTGTAAATGATGCTTTTGGTACAGCCCACAGAGCACACTGCTCAAATGTAGGTGTTACAAAATATGTAGATACCGCAGTAGTTGGATATCTGATGCAGAAAGAAATCGACTTCCTGGGAAATGCTGTAAACAATCCTGAGAGACCATTTGTTGCAATCCTGGGCGGTGCGAAAGTTTCCAGTAAGATTTCTGTTATCAATAACCTGCTGGATAAGGTAGATACTCTGATCATCGGAGGCGGTATGGCCTATACTTTCTCTAAAGCAGAAGGCGGTAAGATCGGTGTATCTCTTTGTGAAGATGATTATTTACAGTATGCGCTGGATATGAAGAAAAAAGCAGCAGAGAAGGGTGTGAAACTGCTTCTTCCTGTAGATAACAGAATCGGTGATGCTTTCTCTAATGACTGCAATATCCAGGTAGTGCCTACCGGTCAGATCCCTGACGGATGGGAAGGCATGGATATCGGACCAGAAACAGAGAAGCTGTTCTGCGAAGCTGTAAAAGATGCCAAGACTGTTGTATGGAACGGACCAATGGGATGCTTTGAAATGCCAAACTTTGCTCATGGTACAGAAGCCGTTGCAAAAGCTTTGGCTGAAACAGATGCTACCACCATTATCGGCGGCGGTGATTCTGCAGCAGCAGTAAACATCTTAGGATATGGCGATAAGATGACCCATATCTCCACCGGCGGCGGCGCTTCCCTGGAATTCCTGGAAGGCAAAGAACTCCCCGGCGTAGCAGCTGCAAATGATAAGTAAGCACTTAGCGATTGGCAAGCCGCAGGCGCAGACAGAGCTTAGTGCGCACTTAGTTCACCGCACTTAGTGAGGCAAGTCCATAGGACGCAGTCCGAACTTAGTAAGGTGAACACACCCGTCTGCACCTGCAAGTTATAAAGAACAAGAAAGAAGGTAATTCCCATGGCAAGGAAAAAAATTATTGCCGGAAACTGGAAGATGAACATGACTCCCAGCGAGGCAGTGGAATTAGTAAACACTTTAAAACCATTAGTTGCAAACGAAGAAGTAGACGTAGTTTTCTGCGTACCAGCTATTGACATTGTTCCTGTAGTGGAAGCTGTAAAGGGAACTAATATCCAGGTTGGCGCTGAAAATATGTACTTTGAAGAAAAAGGCGCTTATACAGGTGAGATTTCTCCAAACATGTTAGTAGATGCAGGAGTAAAATATGTGATCCTGGGCCACTCTGAAAGAAGAGAATACTTCGGTGAGACAAACGAAGATATTAACAAAAAAATGCTGAAAGCTTTTGAGCATGGTTTAACACCTATCATGTGCTGCGGCGAGACACTGGAGCAGAGAGAGCAGGGCGTGACCATGGACTTTATCCGTCAGCAGGTAAAAGTTGGATTCCAGGGAATCACAGCAGATCAGGCTAAAGAAGCAGTTATCGCTTACGAGCCTATCTGGGCTATCGGTACAGGAAAGACTGCTACAACAGAACAGGCTCAGGAAGTATGCAAGGCTATCCGTGAGTGTATCGCAGAGGTATATGATCAGGCAACTGCAGATGCTATCCGTATTCAGTACGGAGGTTCTGTAAATGCTAAAACAGCTCCAGACTTATTTGTTCAGCCGGATATCGACGGCGGACTGGTAGGCGGAGCCGCTCTGAAACCAGACTTTGGCGCCATTGTAAACTACAATAAATAAAAGTGATTGAAAAAGAACTGCCTCCGGGACAGTTAAGGGAAAATCCTGCAGGAATTTCCCCACTGCTCCGGAGGCAGTCCTTTATATTCTATAGGAAAGTCCTCCGGACTGCCCTATAGAATATAAAGCCCGCTGGACGGGATGCACACGCCGCAATAAGGTATGTTACCGCCTTGCGGTATTGCGGCGGCGCACAAAGTGTTCAAACCCCTCAAGATTGAGGAAAGGGGGAGCTGAAGTGGGCTTGCCCACTTTATTCTAGCCCTTCAAGATTAAATGGAGGGGTGTATTCTTCTTTGGCGCTGCTTTTTTCCTGCATAAATCCCTGGGTAAGTCCCAGAGAAATTGCTTCTTCCAACACCTTGTTATATTCATAGGTGGTGAGCCGCCGGTTGATTGCCGGATATTGGCTGCTTTTGTAAAAAGGCGTGTACTGACTTAATAAGCTGAGAAGGAAACTGCCTTCCGGAAGATTGTCTTTGAGCCAGTGAAGGATAGCGGAAGAATCTTTCCTGGAGCCAGGCAGTACCATGTGGCGGATGATCACACCTTTTTTCAGAAGTCCCTCTTCATCGAAAACAGGATTTCCTGTCTGAGATATCATGGCGGCGATTGCCTGGGAAGCTACAGAGAAATAATCTCCGGCCCCTGAATATCTGGCGGAAAGGACCGGATCAAAATATTTCAGATCCGGCAGGTAAATATCCACATAATCCTTTAAAATTTCAATGACTTCTGGTTTTTCATAGCCTCCGCAGTTATAAACCACGGGAATATGGAGACGGGGCTTTGCAAGCTCCAGAGCTTTCAGCACTGCCGGAAGAAAATGTCCGGCAGTTACCAGATTAATGTTATGAGCCCCCTGTTCCTGAAGGCGGAGAAAAATCTCAGCCAGTTTTTCCGGCGAAAGCTCCTTTCCCGTACCTTCCTGACTGATTTTATAGTTCTGGCAGAAACAGCATCTCAGATTACAGCCGGAAAAGAATATTGTGCCGCTTCCACGGGTACCGCTGATACAGGGCTCCTCCCAGTGATGGAGAGCGGCTCTGGCACATCTTAGAACCGCCTTTTCTCCACAGTATCCCCTTCTTTTGGTACGGTCTGCACCGCAGTTTCTGGGGCAGAGCCGGCAGCTGGTCATGTCCAGCAAAGAATTATCCCATTTCATGAAAAAGTTCTCCCTTAAAAATGTTCATATCTTTTCTTATGATAGTAAAAAAATTGGTGAAATTCAACAGAAAGGAAGAAAAGCCTTTTATTTTTTGGACTTTTGGAGTAGAATGGGCCTGTGAAAAAGTAGAGCTGCGGCATTAAGCATATGCCAGGAATTTTTATACATTTTATGCGAATTTGTCGAGTATAGCTTTGAGACCTTAGGCTCAAAGCGACGGAGACTGAGCAATAAAATGTATAAATATTCTTGATTTGGCTTAACGCCACAGCTCCATATACCAAAGTAAATAGGCAAGGATGTTTAAATAGAAATGAAAGACAATAAAAAAGAGAAACTGAAAGCCTTTAAAAAGGCTGACAAAAAGCTGAAGAAGGGAAACGGTAAGAAGAGTAAAAAGAAATCTAAAAAAGCTCTGGGAATTGGTCTGGGACTGGGAGCAGCGGTGATTCTTGCAGGATATGCAGGGGTAGGCGTTTATTATCAGGATAAGTTTTATCCCGGGACCATGATCAATGGTATTGACTGTGGGGGAAAGGATACGGAATATGTCAGAGAACTTCTGAAAAACAGTGCTGAGACCTATTCCCTGACAATTAAAGAAAGAGGAGAGCAGACAGAGACTATCGATGGAACTACGATCCAGCTGTCCTACCAGGATGATAACGGAGCCCAGCAGGTAAAGGCAGAACAAAATTCCTGGCTTTGGCCTGTACAGATTTTTGGGGATAAAAATTATACAGTAAATGCAGACAGTTCTTATAATGAAGAAAGTCTGAACCAGGCAGTAGCTGCCTTGTCCTGTATGCAGGATGCCAACATGACGCCTGTACAGGACGCCAGAGTGGAGGATAATGGAACTTCCTATGAAATTATTCCGGAAGTAGAGGGAACGACTCTGGATAAAGAAAAGACACTTGCAGCCATTAAATCTGCAGTAGACCAGCGACAGACAGAGGTTTCTCTGGAAGAAACAGACTGTTATGTGAAGCCGGCAGTATACCAGGATGATGAAAATCTGAAAAAAGAGGCAGAGCAGCTGAATAAATTTACAAGCCTCCAGGCCAGCCTGAATTTTGGAACGGGAACAGAGACGGTGACCAGAGACCAGTTGAAATCCTGGCTGAAAAAAGGCGGGGACGGAAATTATTATTTCGACACAGAGACAGTAAAGCAGACAGTCATTGCCTGGTCTGAAAAATATAATACCATTGGACAGCCCAGGGATTTTGTCACTTCCAATGGAAACACAGTGCATCTGACTCAGGGAGATTATGGATGGAGATTGTGGCAGGATAAGACTACAGAGTCCCTGGTAAATATGCTGAACGCCGGACAGAGCGGAGCCGTGGAACCTACCTGGCTTTATTCCGGACAAAAGCATGGGGGCAATGATATAGACGGAACCTACGTGGAAATTTCCATCAGTGAGCAGAGAATGTGGTTTTATAAAAACGGCACGCTTCTTGTAGATACCCCTGTGGTAACGGGAAATCCCAATGCAGGAAATGGAACTCCTTCAGGAGGAGTATGGAGACTGAAAGATAAGGCAAGCCCCTCCACTCTTGTAGGCAGAAACCCTGACGGTTCCATTGAATATGAAACTCCTGTAAACTACTGGATGCCCTTTAACGGTGGAGTAGGTATCCATGACCTGACAACCAGGAGCAGCTTCGGGGGAGACATTTATCTCTATAATGGCTCTCATGGGTGCATTAATACACCTTTGGAGAACGCCAGAACCATTTATGAAAATATAGAGGTAAATACTCCGGTAGTGGTATATTGATATTTCTTATAAAAGCTGATATAATTCATGAAACTGAATAAATATGCATTGCCATGTGATTATTTCAGTGTTTTCCGAAAAACCGGAAGATGAAATGAATAATTATAAAAAGGAGAGGAAAAAGATGAAGAAAAAAGTATTCGCAGCATTTTGTGCCGCTGCTATGGTTCTCACTGCAGCAGGCTGTTCCGGAGGAAACCAGGCATCTTCAGAACCTGTAGAGGTAACTTCTGTAGAAGATCTGGCAGAGCTTAATATTGGTGTCCAGATCGGGACCACAGGAGACTCAGCAGCTACAGAAGCTGTAAATGAGGATTCCCAGGTGAACCGTTTCAATAAGGGAGCAGACGCTATCCAGGCTCTGAAAAACGGAAAGGTAGACTGTGTGGTTATCGACTCCCTTCCTGCCCAGAAGTTTGTAGAGGCAAATGATGATCTTAAGATCGTAGACGGGATTTTTGAAACAGAAGAATATGCTATCTGTATGAAAAAAGGCAATACAGAACTGAGAGATTCCTTTAATGAGGCCCTGGCAGAGTTAAAAGAAGAGGGAACCCTGGATGAAATCCAGAGCAATTATATTGGTGATGAGATTGGAGAACATCCCTATGAGTCTCCGGCAGATGTGGACCGTTCCAATGGAACTCTGACCATGGCTACCAATGCGGAATTTGAACCCTGGGAGTATAAAGAGGGAGATGAAATTGTAGGAATCGACGCTGATATTGCCCAGGCAATCTGTGATAAACTGGGATATGAGCTGAAAATCGAAGATATGGCTTTTGAAGCTATCCTTACTTCTGTAGATACAGGAAAAGCAGATTTTGGCGCAGCGGGTATGACAGTTACACCGGAGAGAGAAGAGAGCGTAGAGTTTACAGATACCTATGCAGAAGCTACCCAGGTTGTTATCGTAAGAAAATAATGACAGAATATCTGACTAAGGAGGATATGAAATTATGTGGGAAAATCTCCAGCATGGGTTTCAGCGGTATTTTGTAGACAACGGCGCCTCTGAGTGGTGGATCAACGGATTAAAGACCACAATATTAGTAACCCTTCTGGCCCTGTGCATCGGTGTGGTCCTGGGATTTCTGGTGGCCCTTATCCGCTCTGCCCATGAGCAGACCGGAAAACTGAAGCTGCTGAATGCCATATGTGTGGTTTATCTGACAGTCATCAGAGGAACCCCGTCTATGATTCAGATACTGATTTTTTATTCTGTAGTTTTTGCCAGCATACCCTTGAATAATATTATTATCGGCGGTATTGCCTTTGGAATCAATTCAGGGGCTTATGTGGCAGAAATTGTCCGCTCCGGTATTATGTCTATTGACAAGGGGCAGATGGAAGCAGGCAGAAGCCTGGGTCTGAGCTCAGGTCAGACCATGAAACTGGTCATTATGCCCCAGGCTTTTAAAAATGTCCTGCCGGCACTGATCAATGAAATGATCGTGCTTTTAAAAGAAACGGCTATCATTGGTTATATCGGCACAATAGATATTACAAAAGCAGCTACTTTAGTGCAGAGCCGTACTTACAGCGCCTTTGTACCGCTGATCTCAGCAGCGATTTTCTATCTGGTGCTGGTAATGCTGCTGACCTATTTCATGGGCAAGGTGGAAAGGAGGCTGCGCAGAAGTGACCACTAAAGGTGAAGTATTGATAAAGGTAGAAAATCTTCAGAAGCATTTTGGAGAAAATAAAGTTCTGGACGGTATTAGTACAGAGATACATAAAGGAGAGGTAGTTGCCATTATCGGCCCCTCAGGCTCAGGAAAATCTACCTTTCTTCGTTCCCTGAATCTTCTGGAGGTACCTACCGGGGGAAAAATACTGTTTGAGAATGTAGATATTACAGATCCGAAGGTGGATATTGACCGCCACCGCCAGAAGATTGGAATGGTATTTCAGCAGTTTAATCTGTTCCCCCATAAGACAGTAAAAGAAAATATCATGCTGGCTCCTGTGACTCTGAAGCTTATGACTCCTGAAGAAGCTTCTCAGAGAGCGGAAGAGCTTTTAAAGAGAGTAGGGCTTCCAGATAAAGCAGACGCTTATCCCGGCAGTCTTTCAGGGGGACAGAAACAAAGGATAGCCATTGCACGGGCTCTGGCTATGAATCCAGACGTAATGCTTTTTGACGAGCCTACTTCGGCTCTTGACCCGGAGATGGTGGGAGAGGTTCTGGAAATTATGAGAGAACTGGCCCAGACAGGCATGACCATGGTCGTGGTGACTCATGAAATGGGATTTGCAAGAGAAGTAGCCAGCCGGGTGCTTTTTATCAACGAAGGCAACATACAGGAGGACGCTCCGCCTCAGGAATTTTTTGCCTGTCCGAAAAATCCAAGACTGCGGGAATTTCTGTCTAAGGTCTTATAAATTTATTGAAAAATCCTGCAATTCTGTTAAAATAATAAACGGACATAAGGAACAAGAGAAATTTGAGATAAAGGAGAAATCGTCATGAGTAAAAAACCAACCGTATTAATGATTCTGGATGGATATGGTCTGAACAATAACTGTGAGGCCAATGCTGTATGCGAAGGCAAGACACCTGTTATGGACCAGCTGATGTCTCAGTGCCCATTTGTAAAAGGAAATGCCAGCGGCATGGCCGTAGGACTTCCTGAAGGTCAGATGGGAAACTCTGAAGTAGGACATCTGAACATGGGCGCAGGCCGTATTGTATATCAGGAGCTTACCAGGATCACAAAAGAGATTCAGGACGGGGATTTCTTTAAGAATGAAGCGCTGTTAAAAGCAGTTCGCAACGCAAAAGAAAATAATGCGTCTCTTCACCTTTTCGGACTCCTTTCTGACGGCGGCGTTCACAGCCATAATACTCATGTGTACGGACTTCTTGAACTGGCTAAGAGAGAGGGACTGGAGAAAGTATTCGTGCACTGTTTCCTGGACGGAAGAGATACACCTACTACAGGGGGAAAAGGCTACATCCAGGAATTAAATGATAAGATGAAAGAAATCGGCGTAGGACAGGTTGCATCTGTAATGGGACGCTACTATGCCATGGACAGAGATAACCGCTGGGACCGTGTGGAACTGGCTTACAAAGCTCTTACAAAAGGGGAAGGCATTCAGGCTGAGTGCCCGGTATGCGCTGTAAAAGCTTCATATGAAGAAGGAAAGACAGATGAATTTGTTGTTCCTACCGTGATTGTAAAAGACGGACAGCCAGTGGGAAGGATCCAGGATAAAGATTCCGTTATCTTCTTTAACTTCCGTCCTGACAGAGCAAGAGAGATCACCAGAGCTTTCTGCGCAGATGATTTTACAGGATTTGAGAGAGAGAAGAGACTGGACCTTACCTATGTATGCTTTACAGAGTATGATCCTACAATTCCTAATACAGAGGTAGCTTTCCACAAGGTATCCATTAAGAATACTTTTGGAGAATTTCTTGCTGCCAACGGACTGAAACAGGCCCGTATTGCAGAGACAGAGAAATATGCGCATGTAACTTTCTTCTTTAACGGCGGTGTTGAGGAGCCAAATGAAGGAGAAGACAGGATCCTGGTAAAATCCCCGAAAGTTGCTACCTATGACCTGAAACCGGAAATGAGCGCTTATGAAGTATGCGACAAACTGGTAGAAGCGATCAAGTCCGAAAAATATGATGTGATCATCATCAACTTTGCAAATCCTGATATGGTAGGTCATACTGGAGTGGAAGCAGCAGCTATCAAAGCTATTGAGACTGTAGACGAGTGTGTGGGAAGAGCTGTAGAAGCTGTGAAAGAAGTAGGCGGACAGATGTTTATCTGTGCAGACCACGGAAACGCAGAGCAGCTTGTTGACTATGAAACAGGAGCTCCTTTCACTGCACATACAACAAATCCTGTACCATTTATCCTGGTGAATGCAGATCCTTCTTATACATTAAGAGAAGGAGGCTGCCTGGCAGATATCGCGCCTACTCTTATCGAGATGATGGGAATGGAGCAGCCTGCTGAAATGACAGGAAAATCTTTACTGATCAAAAAATAAGATGTTTAGGACTGGAGCCTTCACACTTTTGCTTGGTGTGAAGGCTCCTTTTTCCATCTAAAATACTTACTAAATTTCCAGGAGAAAAATTCAATGGATTTTGTAAAGTATTCCGGTATTGTTTTCTGCGGAAGGCAGTGCTAAGATAAAATCACACTTCAGATATCATAATTTCTAAATCCGGCCATTCGGCCAAAATTCCAAATCAATGCAGACAGAGAAACTGAATATGAACAGGGAAAAGAGAACAGCCGGTTTCCGGGGAGTTTGCACCTTTTTGTTCCCTGGGAAAGGGGACTGTGTATGAAAAAAAGCAAAAAAAGAAAAAATGAAATCAAAAAGATATTTTTGCTGCTGCTTTTATCCCTGTGCTGTGTAATACTGGCTGGAAAAGCTGTCAGAGGAAGGTTCATAGATAAGTTTCCAGGAAAATACCTGGTTTGGGACATAAAAACCGGGGAATATTATGCATTGGACCAGAAAAAATATAAGACAGAAATACAGATCAATAAGAAAAAACAGATGTCAGCCCTGGAACTCAGGATGGAAGATACCCCGGATGAACAGGAGACGGAAAAAATACAGACTATGGAGGCAGAGGGCAGAGCTCAATGGATGGAGATGATATTTTTGTGGACCATCAGTGAGACATGCCTGCTGGCTCTGGCGTGGAAACAAAAAAGAAGTCCAAAATGATCAGGAGGTATTGCTATGGAAAGGTATTTGCCAATTAGAAAAGTATATGGAAGAGAAGTGCTGGACTCCAGAGGAAATCCCACTGTGGAAGTGGAAGTTACAGTCGGAGAAGGCGTTGTGGGGAAAGACGGGTATACGGGGAAAGCAATTGTGCCCTCCGGCGCTTCAACTGGAAAATTTGAGGCTCTTGAGCTCCGGGACGGTGAAAAACGTTATGGAGGTCAGGGCGTACAGAAGGCGGTGAGCAATATAAATACCAAGCTGGCTGACGCTGTTCTGGGAGAGAATGCCCTGGACCAGAGCCAGATTGACAGACTGATCCTGGAGGCAGACGGCACAGAGAATAAGGAACATCTGGGAGCCAATGCTATGCTGGGGGTCTCCCTGGCAGTGGCCGACGCCTCTGCAAAAGCTCTCCGCCTGCCTCTGTATCAGTATCTGGGAGGCTGTATCACAGACAGAATGCCTGTGCCTATGATGAATATCCTAAACGGCGGAAAACATGCAGACAATACGGTAGATTTCCAGGAATTTATGATCATGCCCACAGGGGCCTGCTGTTTTAAAGAGGCTCTGCAGATGTGTGCAGAGACCTATCAGAAACTGAAATCTATATTAAAGGAACGAAACCTGTCCACCGCAGTAGGAGACGAAGGTGGCTTTGCTCCAGATGTAAAAGACGCCAGAGAGATACTGGACTTTATGAGCCTTGCAGTCAGAGAGGCAGGCTATGAACCGGGAAAGGATATTTCTTTTGCTATGGATGCAGCAGCAAGCGAGCTGTATCTGGAAGAGGAAAAAGCATATTACTTTCCGGGGGAATCTTCTATGACAGGAGAAAAAATCCTGAGGACTGCCCAGGAAATGGTGGACTACTATGGAAAACTTCTGGAGGAATATCCCATAGTTTCTATTGAGGACGGTCTGTGGGAAGAGGACTGGAATGGATGGAAACTGATGACAGAGAAACTGGGCAGTAGAGTACAGCTTGTGGGAGATGACCTTTTTGTGACCAATGTAAAGAGAATAGAAAAAGGTATCTGTCAGAAGACCGGTAATGCAGTGCTGATCAAGGTAAACCAGATCGGCACCCTTACAGAGGCCGTGTCGGCGGTGAGGATGACACAGAAAGCAGGGTGGAATCCAGTGATTTCCCACCGTTCAGGGGAGAGCGAAGATACCTTTATTGCAGATTTAGCGGTAGCCATGGGAGCAGGACAGATTAAAACCGGAGCTCCCTGCAGAGGAGAACGAACGGCAAAATATAACCGGCTTCTGGCCATTGAAGACCGTTTGGGCAGTCACAGCCTCTATATAAGCCCCTGGAAAAACATTGAGAAAAACGGTTGAAATCCTTCCAGGCATGTGTTAAACTTGATGTGTTTAACAGGTAGGAGGTGTTACAGTGGAGATATTGAGAATTGTATTGACGATCCTTTTCGTTATTGATTGTATAGGACTGACTGTGATCATTCTGATGCAGGAAGGAAAATCTCAGGGACTTGGAAGCATCGCCGGAATGGCCGAAACCTACTGGGGCAAAAACAAGGGCCGCTCCATGGAAGGTGCTTTAGTAAAGGCTACACGGATCATGGGTGTTTTGTTTTTCGTGCTGGCTTTAGTATTAAATCTGAATTTTTAAGCATGAGGCTGCTGCATTAAACGAGAGAGGTTTAGTGGGGCGGCCTTTTTGTTCACGACAATAGACAGTTCGCCGGGCGTGCTGTCTATTGTTTGATACCCCTAGGAGGCAAAATTGAAGAAAAATCAACAGACTAAAAAAAGAAAAAAAATCGTATATGATCTTATATGCTGTAAAGAGTATCAGCCCATGCGGGCCAAAGATCTGGCCGTGCTCCTTCAGGTGCCGGCAGGAAAGAGAGACGAGCTTCATGAAATCCTGGATATGCTCCTGGAGGAAGGAAAGATCACTATAAATAAAAGAGGAAAATATGAAGCAGTGAGAGGTTCCCAAAAGGAACAGGAAAAAGAAGAGAAAAAAGGAAAAAGAGATAAAAAAGAGAAGAAAAAGAAAGAAGCCCAGAAGTATCTTACTGGAATATTTGTGGGACATGCAAAGGGATTTGGATTTGTAGAGCTGCTGGATGAAAATGGAGAGGATATCTATATTCCTGAGGAAGAGACAGGAGGAGCTTTTCACGGAGATAAGGTGCAGGTTGCTCTGAAAAAAGAAAATAAACCTGGAAAAAGACGGGAAGGCCGGGTGATAAAGGTCCTGGAAAGAGGAACCAGGGAAATCGTAGGTACTTTTCAGGAATCTGCCGGATTCGGCTTTGTAGTTCCAGATAACCAGAGATTTCTGCGGGATATTTTTATACAGAAGGAGAACTTTCTCGGAGCCAGGAATCAGGATAAAGTAGTGGTGGAGATCCGGGACTATGGGACCAGAAAAAGATCTCCCGAAGGAAAGATCATTCAGGTTTTAGGAAATTCAGAGGAGAAAGGCATTGATGTGCTCAGTGTAGCCAAAAGCTGCGGACTTCCCATGGAATTTCCGGAAAAGGTACTGAATCAGGCGGAGAGGATACGAGAATCTCTTAACGAAGGAGATTTCTATGGCAGACTGGACCTTCGTGATGTGCCTATGGTCACTATAGATGGGGAAGACGCCAAGGACTTGGATGACGCAGTCTCTCTTTCAAAAGAGGGAAATCTTTTCCACCTGGGCGTCCACATTGCAGATGTGAGCAATTATGTCCAGTACAGCAGCGCTCTGGATCGGGAGGCCCTAAAGAGAGGAACCAGCGTTTATCTGGTAGACCGGGTAATTCCCATGCTGCCCAAAAAGCTTTCCAACGGAATCTGTTCCTTAAATGCCGGGGAGGACCGTCTGGCCCTTAGCTGCCTTATGGATATTGATGAAAAGGGAAAAGTGGTTTCCCATGGGATTGCGGAGACTGTGATCCATGTAAATGAAAGGATGACATACACAGACGTAAAGAAAATCCTTCGGAAAGAGGACCAGCAGCTGGCAGAGCGATATAGAGAATTCTTGCCCATGTTTTTCCAGATGGAAGAGCTCTCTGCCCTTCTGAGAAAGCGGAGAAAGAAAAGAGGAGCCATAGACTTTGATTTTCCGGAGAGCAAGATAGAGCTGGATGAAAATGGAAAACCAGTGAGGATTTATCCCTATGAACAGAATGTGGCTACCAGGATCATCGAGGACTTTATGCTGGCTGCCAATGAGACAGTTGCCCAGGAGTATGCCCAGGCAGGGATTCCTTTTGTATATCGGACCCATGATACTCCGGATATGGAAAAAATGGAACCTGTACTGGAACTGGTTCACAGAGCCGGAGTAAAGGTAAAGAAGAGCAAAGAGGAGATTCGGCCAAAAGAAGTCCAGAAGATATTGAAAGAGCTGGAGGGAAAAGATTCGGAAGACTTTTTCTCCCGTCTGATCCTCCGTTCCATGAAACAGGCCAAGTATACCACAGAGTGTACAGGACATTTCGGGCTGGCAGCCAGATATTACTGTCATTTTACCTCTCCTATCCGCCGGTATCCGGATCTTCAGATCCACCGGATCATCAAAGAAAATCTCCGGGGAAAGATGACAGAGGCTAAGATGAGCCATTACGAGGAAATCCTGGATGAGGTGGCCAGACAGTCCAGCGCCATGGAGAGAAGGGCTGAAGAGGCAGAGAGAGAAACTGTTAAGATGAAAAAAGCAGAATACATGGAGAGCCAGATCGGAGAGACTTTTGAAGGTGTGATCTCCGGCGTGACAGACTGGGGACTTTATGTGGAACTTCCTAATACAGTGGAAGGTCTGGTACATGTAAATTCTCTTATGGATGACTATTATGTCTATGACAGCGCCCATTACACGCTGACAGGAGAAAAAAAGAAAAGAAGTTTTGCCATTGGACAGAAAGTAAAGGTCCGGGTAGCCCAGGCAGATGCCAGGGAGCGGACCGTGGATTTTGTCCTTGCAGATTAACAGGAGGTTTAGAAAATGGCTAAAGAATCAGGGATTCGTCTGATCGCCAATAATAAAAAGGCTTATCATGATTATTTTATAGAAGACACTTATGAGGCAGGCATCGAGCTGGTGGGAACTGAGGTAAAGTCCCTGCGCATGGGAAGGTGCAGTATTAAAGAGTCCTTTGTCCAGATCGAAAAAGGCGAAGTTTTTGTCTGGGGCATGCATATCAGTCCCTATGAAAAGGGAAACATATTTAACAAAGATCCGCTGAGAGTGAGAAAACTTCTTCTCCACTCTTATGAAATCCGGAAAATCGAAGGGAAGATCCGGGAAAAGGGTTATACCCTGGTGCCTTTAAAAGTATATTTTAAAGGCAGCCTTGTAAAGGTGGAGATTGGTGTGGCAAAAGGTAAAAAACTTTATGACAAGCGCCAGGATATTGCAAAGAAAGACCAGAGACGGGAGGCAGAAAGAGAGTTTAAGGTGAAAAATCTTTATTAATGCCTTATAAGTCTTTATATGATATTGTGGAGAAAACTACTGGAGAAAGGAAGTCAGAATTTATGAAATTTAAGGATATGCCTTATGAGAGGATTGATTTTGAAAAGGCAAAAGAAGAGCTTGCAGGATTGATCCAGGCCTTAAAAGAGGCCAAAAGCGGAGAGGAGCAGTTTGAAATCCATAAAAAATATTATGCTTTAACAGACCGGGTGTCCACCCAGGCTACCCTCTGTTCCATCCGCCATTCCATAGACACCACAGATAAATTTTATCAGGAGGAGCAGGACTATTACGACCAGGAAACCCCGGCTTACTCTAATCTGTGCGTGGCTTATCAAAAAGAATTATTTTCTTCTCCGTACAGGGAAGTCCTGGAAGAGAAGATCGGACCTGTGGCCTTTAAAAATATAGAGATTGCCATGAAATCTGTGTCTGATGAGATCATTCCTCTCATGCAGGAAGAGAACGCATTAGTGACAGAATACGAAAAGCTGCTGGCAGGAGCCAAAATAGAATGGGAGGGAGAAACACTGAATCTCTCTCTTCTTACTCCCTATTTGAAGAGCAAAGACCGGGAAGTGAGAAGAAAGGCCTTTGAAAAGCAGAATGAATTTTTCCTCAGTATAGAAGAAAAACTGGACGAGCTCTATGACAAACTGGTGAAAAACCGGACGCTCCAGGCGAAAAAACTGGGGTTTGAGACATATACGCCTCTGGGGTATCTCCGAATGCAGAGAAACTGCTACGGAAGGAAAGAAGTGGAAAATCTCCGCCGTCAGGTGAAAGAGGTCTTTGTTCCCTTTGCAGAAAGCCTTTATGAAAGAAGGCAGCAGCGGCTGGGGCTTTCTCATATGACTTATTCCGATGAGCAGGTATATGGCCCTGAGGGAAGCCCAAGCCCTAAGGGAACACCGGAAGAAATCCTGGCAGCAGGCCAGCAGATGTATGAAGAGCTTTCCCCGGAAACAAAAGAATTCTTTGACTTTATGATGGAGAACGAACTGCTGGATGTCTTTGGAAGAAAGACAAAGGCAGTGGGAGGGTATATGACCTATCTGCCGGATTACAAGGCCCCCTTTATCTTTGCAAACTTTAATGGCACCAGCGGCGACGTGGACGTTATGACCCATGAGTGCGGCCATGCTTTCCAGGGCTATCTGGCGGCTGCAGATCCTATCAGAGAACATGCGGATATCGGAATGGAAACTGCAGAGATCCATTCTATGTCTATGGAATTCTTTACAGAGCCCTGGTACCATCTGTTCTTTGATAAAGACACTACAGAGGACTACACCAGAATGCATCTGGAAGAAGCGGTGATGTTCGTGCCTTACGGCTGTATGGTAGATGAATTCCAGCATGAAGTATACGACCATCCGGAAATGAGCCCGAAAGAGCGGAAAGAAGTGTGGAAAAAGCTGGAAAAAATCTATAAACCTCATATGGATTATGATGGACTGCCCTTCTTTGAAAAAGGATGTTTCTGGCAGAAACAGCATCACATTTACAGCTTCCCCCTGTACTACATTGACTATGTGATCGCTCAGCTCTGTGCCTTTGAATATAAGGCATGGATGGACAAAGACTATAAAAGAGCCTGGGAGAGCTATTTGAAATTATGCAGGATGTCCGCTTCAAAGTTTCATACAGAGCTTCTCAGGGAAGCAGGAATTGATTCTCCCTTTGCAGACGGAACCATAGGTAAAATCGTGGAAAATCTGGAAAAAGAAGTATGAATTATATTGCCAAGAAAAGATATTTGTCTTTGGTAAAAACACACAAAATACACAATTTCGTCATAAATGGTTGACAAAAATGCAGATTCAATTATAATAAAGAGGATTGCTCAATCGCTATAGCAGACTGGTATGGTTTGGTTTTCTATAGTAAAGCGAAGAAGTAGAGAAGACTAATTTTGACTTCAGGATTGAGACATCAGAAAGGGAGGAATTCTAAGATGAAAATGAAGAAAATCTTAGCAATGGCTTTAGCCAGCGCCATGGTTCTGTCCTTAGGCGCATGTGGAAGCTCTGATTCCGGCAGTACTTCCGGTTCAGATTCCAGTGCAGCCAGCGATGGAACAGAAGCAGCTAGTTCAGCTTTCCCGGGAACTGCTGAAGATGATACTTATGTAGTGGACCTTCGTGCAGAACCCCCTGAATTGAACAGTATTCTGACAACAGACGTTGCTTCCGGAGATATTCTCCGTGAGGTTATGGTAGGTCTTTACAAGCTGGATGAGAACGATACTCCTCAGCCAGACTTAGCTGAGACAACAGAAGTCAGCGATGACGGACGTACTTATACGATGACTCTTCGTCAGGATGCAAAATGGACAAACGGTGAGCCTGTAACTGCACACGATTTCGTGTTCTCTTATCAGACCATCTGCAGTAAGGAAGCAGCTTCTTCCTACGCCTTTATCGTATACGACAACCTGTTAAACGGTAATGAAGTATATGAAGGAACTATGGATCCTTCAGAGTTAGGAGTAAAGGCTCTTGATGACTATACTCTGGAAGTAACTTTTGAGAATCCGATTCCATATGCAGAGCATCTTTTCTCTTTCGCTTCCTATTACCCAGTGAATCAGAAAGCTTATGAAGAGATTGGCGCTGATGTATATGGAGATGACGCTGACAAGATCGTAACAAATGGTGCTTATACCATTTCCGAGTGGACACACAACGATCACATCACTCTGACTAAGAACGAAGATTTCTATGATCCTGACAGATGCGCAGTTGGAACCATCCGTTATACAATGATGAATGATGCCAACACCCGTATGAACGCTTTCCAGGGCGGACAGGTTGACTGTATCAATCTGAATGCTGACCAGATGGATCAGGCTGAACAGCTTGGTATCAAGACAGAAAGCTATGTGGATAATGGAAACTGGTATATCCAGTTCAATACACAGAAAACAGACAAAGGTCTGGACAATGCAAATATCCGTAGAGGACTTGGTATGGCTATTAATACACAGAGCCTGTGCGATGATATTTTAAGAAATGGTTCTGTTCCGGCTACTGGTCTGGTACCTACTACAATTGCTGGCGCTAATGGTGAAAAATATCGTGACGCTGTAGGCGATGTAGTATCTTATAATGCAGAGGAAGCTAAAAAATATTTTGAGCAGGGTCTTCAGGAAACTGGACTTTCTGCAGAAGATCTGAAGCTGTCTATCCTCTGCGATGACCAGACAAGCGGACAGAGAGACGCAGAGTTCTTCCAGGCACAGTGGAAAGAAGTTCTGGGTATTGATGTAGAGATCACACCGCAGCCTTTCAAATCCCGTCTTGATTCTATGAAGCACGGTGATTTTGATATGGTTTACGCAGGTTGGTCACCAGATTACAATGACCCAATGACGTTCCTGGATATGTTCACAACTACCAACGGAAATAACTATGGTAAATATTCCAATGCAGAATATGACAGCCTGGTTGCAAGTGCTCTGGTAGAGGGAGACGTTGCTGCACGTCAGGATATGCTGGCTCAGGCAGAGAAGATTGTTACAAATGACGACGCGGCTATCTTCCCACTGTACTTCAGCGGTGTTACTTATGCAGTATCTGACAAGGTACAGAATATGACACGTACCGGATTCCAGGAGTTTGACTTTACAGATGCAAAATAATTCGGATTTATACGGCTGACAAAGGTATAAAGTGATTTAACGGATAGGAGCCGTTGTCAGGGAGCAGAAAACTTCCCGGCAGGGCTCCTGTCTGTTTATGTAAATCGCAAAGGTCCTTTGCGATTTACATAAACAGTAAAGTGAAAAATAAAAGACAAAAGAAAGGAGCTGTTATCTTGGCGAATCAGTTACGCTATATTTTAAAGAGGATTATTTATTCCTTTATCACAATTTTAGTTCTGACAAGTGTTACCTTCCTTCTGATGCAGCTGCTCCCGGGCGATCCCTTCACCGGCGGAAAAGATATTCCTGATACGGTTATGGAAGCCCTGAAAGCAAAGTACGGTCTGGACAAACCGGTGCTTCAGCAGCTGATCATGTACATTGGCAATGCCCTTCAGGGAGATTTTGGAATTTCCATTCCGGACGGAAGAGCGGTCACGGATATTATTAAGGATGCGTTTCCAGTCTCTTTTGATCTGGGTGTCCGGGCTCTGCTGTTTGCATTTATCATGGGTATCCTTCTGGGTATCGTTGCAGCGGTAAAAAGAGGAACTGCATGGGACAGCGGCGCTATGTTCCTGGCATTGGTAGGTGTGTCTGTACCTTCTTTCATTATGGGCGCATTATTACAGTATTTCCTTGCACTGAAGCTTGGACAGGCTACAGGCGTACAGGTCTTCTCCATTGTTGGATGGACTGACTGGCACAGTAAAATCCTTCCGGCTTTTGCTCTGGCATTTGGTTCCATGGCTACAGTAAGCCGTCTTATGCGTACCAGTATGCTGGATGTATTAAGCCAGGATTATATTAAAACGGCAAAGGCAAAAGGATTGAGCCAGAGACAGATCATTTGGAGACACGCTGTCCGGAATGCCATCATGCCGGTTATTACAGTAATGGGACCTTTGGTGGCTGCTGTTCTTACAGGAGCATTTGTAGTAGAAAACATTTTTGCAATCCCGGGCCTGGGCAGATACTTTGTAACCAGTGTACAGACCAATAATTATACGCTGATCGCAGGTACTACGGTATTTTATGGAACTTTCCTGATTCTTGCCAATCTGGTAGTAGATATTATCTACGGCCTGATCGATCCACGTATCAAACTGACAGGCAGAAAGGAGTAAAAGTATAATGGCAAAGAAGAAAAAACTGCAGGCGACTCAAGCGACGAAATACACTCCCTATGATGTCAGCGGAAAGATCGGAGGAGATGCTTTCGAAGTCATCGGTTCTGACGCTTCTTCCATGGAGGCTATTGCCCGTCCTTCTATCAGCTTTATGAAAGACGCCTGGAACCGTATACGGAAAAGTAAAGTGGCCATTGTCTGTATGACGATTCTGGCACTGATCATACTGGGAGCTATTTTCCTTCCCATGATATGTCCTTTCGGCTATGAGCAGCAGAACGTTGCTTTTCAGAATAAGCCGATCATGTCCCCGGATTCTGTAACCGGACAGATGCATATTTTCGGAACAGATAATCTGGGCCGTGATGTATTTGCAAGAGTATGGTACGGTGCCAGGATTTCTCTGACTATCGCTGTTGCCGTGGCTCTTATCGACTGTTTTGTAGGTGTTCTCTACGGCGGTATTTCCGGATACTTCGGTGGTGCGGTGGATACGGTTATGATGCGTATCTTAGAGATCATCAGCGGTATTCCTTACCTGATCATCGTTATCCTTCTGATGACCGTTATGGAAAGAGGAATGGGAACGATCATCGTGGCCTACTCCCTTACAGGATGGACCGGTATGGCCCGTCTGGTAAGAGGCCAGGTGGTAAGCTTAAAGGAACAGGAATTTGTTATTGCGGCAAAATCCATGGGAGCTTCTCCAGCTCGTATCATCGGAAAACATCTGGTTCCAAACGTACTTAGCGTTATCATCGTAAATATTACTCTGGATATCCCGAATGTTATTTTTACGGAAGCATTCCTGTCCATGCTGGGCCTTGGTATTGCTCCGCCTCAGTCTTCCTGGGGTATGATGGCAAATAATGCTATTCAGGTATTCCAGATGTATCCTACACAGCTGATCGTGGTAGCTCTGTTTATCTGTGTGACCATGTTGTCCTTTAACCTGCTGGGAGACCAGCTCCGTGATGCATTCGACCCGAAATTAAGGAGGTAAGAAAATGGAAAATGTATTAAAGATTGACAACCTCCATGTTTCCTTCGATACTTACGCAGGAGAGGTTCACGCTGTCCGCGGTGTCAGCCTGGAGGTAAAGAAAGGGGAAGTAATGGCCATAGTGGGAGAATCCGGCTGTGGAAAAAGTGTTACTGCCCAGACAATCATGAAATTAAACCCTATGCCTCCCGCCCGCATTAAGGAGGGAAGCATTGATCTCTGTGGCAGAGACATCGTAGCTGCCTCAGAAAAAGAAATGCAGGAAATCAGGGGCCAGGTGGTCAGCATGATCTTCCAGGATCCTATGACCTGTATGAATCCTACTATGAAAGTTGGAAAACAGCTGACAGAAACTCTGGTAAAGAAAAAGAAGATTGCCAAGGCAGATGCGGAGAAAGAAGCCATCCGTCTGCTGAAACTGGTGCAGATCCCCAACCCGGAGGAGAGAGCAAAACAGTATCCGCATGAATTTTCCGGCGGTATGCGTCAGAGAGCCATGATCGCTATGGCCCTGGCCTGCAACCCCCAGCTGCTCATTGCCGATGAGCCGACTACGGCTCTGGACGTGACCATCCAGGCTCAGATCATGCAGCTCATGGCAAAGATCAAAGAAGAGACAAAGACCGCTATCATCCTGATCACCCATGACCTTGGAGTTGTGGCAAATCTGGCTGATGAAGTGTCTGTTATGTATGCAGGCAAGATTGTGGAGAAAGGTTCTGTAAGAGATATTTTCTATAATCCGGGACATCCTTATACCGTGGCTCTTCTTCGCAGCCTTCCTACCATTGATACTAAGAAGGATGAGGAGCTGATTTCTATTCCAGGTACTCCTCCGGATCTGTATGCGCCGCCTCAGGGCTGTGGATTTGCCAGCAGGTGTGAGCATTGTATGAAGATCTGTAAGGCAAATCAGCCGCCTGTATTTGAGCTGGGAGAGGGACACACCGCTTCCTGCTGGAGACTTCACCCGGACTTCCCGGGAGCAAAGGAGGGAAAGGTAAATGGATAAACTGATCACATTAGACCATGTGTCCAAACATTTCCATGTAGGAAAAGGCAGGAACCTGGTGGCTGTAAATGATATTTCCCTTGACATCTATAAAGGTGAGACTCTGGGTGTGGTAGGCGAGTCCGGATGTGGTAAATCTACTCTTGGACGTGTGGTAATGGGAATTTACCCTGCCACAAGCGGAAAAATCCTTTACGATGGAAAAGAAGTAAACATGAAGCATACAAAGGACCGCTACAATTATTCCCGGAAAGCTCAGATCATTTTCCAGGATCCATATGCTTCTCTGAATCCCCGTATGACGGTAGGAAGCATTATTGCCGAGGGTATGGAGATCCATAAAATGTACGATAAGGAAAAACGTACCCAGAGAGTCTATGAACTTCTGGAAACTGTAGGACTGAACAGGGAACACGCCAACCGTTTCCCTCATGAGTTCTCCGGCGGACAGCGTCAGCGTATCGGTATCGCCCGGGCTCTGGCAGTAGAACCAGAATTTATTGTCTGTGACGAGCCAATCTCCGCTCTGGACGTTTCCATTCAGAGTCAGATCATCAACCTGTTAAAAGACCTTCAGGAAAAAAATGGCTTTACCTATATGTTCATTGCCCATGACCTGAACATTGTAAAATATATTTCTGACCGTATTGCGGTTATGTATCTTGGAAATCTGGTAGAGCTGGCAGACAGTGATGAGATTTATGCTCATACACTTCACCCATACAGCCAGGCTCTTCTGGCCTCAGTTCCTATTCCGGACCCGGATAAGGAAGCTCAGAAAGAGGCCAGCGTCCTTTCAGGAGATGTACCAAGTCCGATCAATCCAAAACCAGGCTGTCCATTTGCTAACCGGTGTAAATATGCCACAGAGAAGTGCCATAAAGAATCACCGAAGCTTAGAGAGGCACGGCCAGGACACTTTGTATCCTGTCATCTGGATATGGAATAATAAAAAATCTGCTTTACAGCTCTGGTGTCAGTACACCGGCTGTAAGGCAGATTTTTTATTAGGAAAGCCCTTTTCTGATAGGAATGGAAAAACTGGTTTCTGTGATGCCTGTTTCTGTATTAGGATGAAAGGGAGAATATGCTGCATCCACACAAAACAGGACCAGAAGGACAAGGGTAAAAAGTTTCAGAAGCTTTTGGTCTGCTGCATGGAGAAGATTGTCTGCCAAGGGGGCCAGTACATATACAACGATTATCCCCCCTGCTCCGAAGACAAGAAGGCCTTCTGCACAGATTCTTCCATTGAGATTCAGAAAATATTCACTGTAATCCCACCATTTTATGCCACCGGATATTGTTTCCAGGACCAGAGATGTCATATATTCCAGAAAACCGCAGAGAATAATGGAGGCAAGGAATTCCATGCCGGGATTTTTTCTCAGCCTGTACAGTAAAGTCAGGATTAAAACAGAGGCGCTGCCATATATAGGAATCCATGGACCATTCAGAAATCCCTGGTTTGCAAATTCTCCGCTGAGGAGCAAATGGAAGGTTACCTCCCAGAGCCAGCCGAAAAAGGAAAGCCCAAGAAAAATGAGGATCAGAGACCAGATGCTGTACTGACGCATATAATTGAGAGACTCAATCTGATTTCGTTTACTCTCTTCAGGAATCGGATGGAGACGGGTGGGATACACAGTACCTTTTAATGCCTCATATAATTCAGCATTCCGGACATGCTGGGCCTGGAGTTGTTCATAGCGTTTTTCCTGTTTGCCCCAGAACAAAAGAATACCGAAATTCCTGGCAAAAAAGCCTCTGATACCTGGAAGTTCCGGTTCCTGAGGAGATGGTGTTTCCATAATATCCAGGATATCTACATACTTTTCCATAAGCAGCAGTGCATCAGCTTTTTCATAAAGATAAATGTCATTGAGAAGCTCTGTGCCTGGAATTTTGGCTTTTTTCGATTCCTGACGCAGCTGCACAAAATATTCTGTAAAAGCAGCAGTCTTATAGGGATTCGTATATAGGATATTGAAGACTCCCAGAGTCAGAATGCCCAGGATCTCCCAGCCAAGGAAGGACAGCTCAAATACAAAACATTCCCATTTATGGCCTTTCATCATTTTTCTGGACAGGGTGACAGCCTGGCGGGCGGTCATATCTGGATTTTCTGCAGTAATGTAAGGAACCAGGAAATAGGAATAGTGTTTGATGATCCCTCCTATAATAGTTAAAGACCACAGAAGCTGAAAAACAGATTTTACCAGCATGATCCAGGCGGCTTTCATCCATTTTTTTATTTTCAGAAGAAACAGGACCCTGGATATTGGAACAGACTCATAAGTATGACTTTCCAGAAAAATACGCCGCAGTATGACGCCAAAGGTATTCTGGATAAACACCCAGAATGCAAACATGGCCACAGTGCCTGTTAGGATCAGCAGAACAATTCCGCCTTTTTCCGTTACTGCAAGGGAATTGACAGAGGCAGACATAGTGACCAGGATTGACCCGGGACTGATCTGCTGGATTATATTTAAAAGAAAGCCTCTCCATTCCTCAAATACAGGATTATCTATAAACTCCTCATAATTTCTAAGGGTAGAAAAATTTAGGGATCCTCTGAATTCTGAGGCCAGAAAAGCGGAAATCAGGCATATGGCTGTAAAAATCAGGTAATGTTTTTTCAGAGAGTGTTTTCCGCGTTGTTTCAATTCTTTTCGTGTCAGCATTTGTCTTTTCTTCCGGTGGCATATCCGGATTTCTCCTTTATTTCTAAACCCGGATATTCTAAAAAATATAATAGGAACAGCCGGTATTTACAGTATAGCAAAAGCTGTAGGAATAATGCAAGAAATATACTCCCATGTATATTGTAACAGAGGGTGGAATATGGTATACTGGCTATATAGATAGTGTAACTAATGAAATGTGTGTAAATACTTGAGAGGTTTTCTCTCATGGAAGATTATGTATATAAAAAGGAAAAGAAGAGAGGGGCGGTGAATATGAAAAAAATATTGGCAATACTGTCGGCAGCGGCCCTGTGTCTGGCATTTCCAGGATGCAGTGAAGGGCAGATGAACAACGGAACAGAAAATGTGGAAGCAGTAGTAGAAAATCTTTTTCAAAATCTGGAAGAATCAGAGTATGAAGAGCTGATAAGCCCAGACAGTGGAGAAGCTGCTTCAGAAAATCTTGTTACGGCAGAACTTCCTCAATGGGTTCAGGAAAGATTTCAGGAATATATGACAGAAGAAGGATATGAAGACCTGACGGGAACAGCATTTTATGAGATTTCTGTGAAAGCCTGTGAAAATAACTGGGAAATGTCTTTAGAGCATCTGGATGTCCAGCAGGTACAGGGAGACTACGAAATCAGCGGCGAACTTAAGCTCCGTGGGGAGGAAAGTGAAGAGAGTATTGGTATTGAGGGAAGCGCCCAGACCGACGAGAAAGGACAGGTCAGTTATCTGAATATCAGTAATATGGCAGAAATTGCAGAGGCAATCCAGTCATAAGGATTTCAGCCTTGCTACATAACTTGCCCCAGAGACTGGAAAATTTGTTTCCATCCAGTCTCTGGGGATTTTTGCTATTAGGGAATTAAATAAACTACTCGTTCTCTGCTGAAATATTTATCAGTTTATACGGATTTTAGTTCCTGCATAGATTTTATCCGGATCGGAAATATTGTTCAGACTCTGGAGGCGGCTGACTGTGGTGCCAAAACGGAGGGCGATTCCTGAGAGTGTGTCTCCCGGACGTATGGTATAGTAGGAAATACTGGTCGAGGAGCCTGATGGGATACTAAGCTTCTGACCGGGATAAATGAGGTCAGGATTCAAGATGCCGTTTAGTTGTGCAAGAGTCTGATAAGAGGTGCCAAAATCTGCGGCAATCTTTGAGAGTGTGTCTCCTGCTTTTACAGTGTAGATAGTCTGGCCGGAGACGGGGCTGCCGCTGAGACGGAGCACCTGTCCGGGATAAATCACGTCAGGATCTGAGATTCCGTTTATTTTTGCAAGACTGCTGACTGTAGTGCCGAAACGAAGGGCAATACCTGAGAGAGTATCCCCGGACTGAACGGTATATATATCGGGAACAGAGGGGGCAGGTTCAGGTGATACGGTGCCCTTTCCGTAGTCTTTGTAACTATAATTCCTGTCGCAGTTTCCTGAAATGCCAGGAACGCTTCCTGTGGAAGTATACTGCCACATTGCCATATCCGATACAGAAGCGGCAGATGCGTACTGGGCGAACCATAAGTCATAGGGCAGACGCTCTGTATCAAACATTGTACGGTAATAATCCAGATTTGAATAATACATAGGAATATAACCGGAAGCCTTCACCTTGTCGCAGAAAGCTGCGGTCATGGTAGTGGCGAGAGCTTTTCCGATAGTTATACCCTGCTGTGCAGCATAGCGGACAGTGTCATACTCCAAGTCATAGGCCAGGGGCCATGTAACTTTATATTGCTTTGCCAGAGCTGCACAATATTCTGCTTCCTGTGCTGCCATCTGGGCATTATATGCATAAGAAAACCAGTAAATGCCAAAGGGGATTCCCAGCTTCTGGCAGGCAGAGGCATTCTGATGAAAATAGGGATCCACATTATTCTTTCCGTACCCGCCTCGGAGCATAGCAAAAGCAATACCGGCCCCCTTCACCTGATTCCAGTCCACATTCCCCTGATACTGAGAAACATCAATTCCATTTAAAGCCATAAAAAATCCTCCCTTCAAAAAATCCCTCTCTTTATCATATGATACCAGGGTCCGAAGGTCATGGATTTCATGCTTTTTTGATTTCATGCTTCCGTGAAAAATACCGGCTACGCCTTGACAAAGGAGAAAAAAAATTATAAGATAAGGATGCTTGAAACTGCCGGTTTGCGTTACAGGAAAAGCTTTTTATATGAGGGCTTGTACTGGTTTCGACGGGGGTTTTGAAGTTGAGGAAGCCATCCGCAGACTCCGGGACTGCGTATCAACCTGGAACTTAAATATAAACGCAAACAATAATAGAGTAGCGTTAGCTGCCTAATTGCAGCTTGTCAGCCCTGGATCACCCGCTGTCCGGGAATCTGGCATCGACCTTGCGGGGAACTTCACTTTCAAAGCTTTGAGATTGGGGAAGATTTTATGAAGCTACCGAGCCCGAAAGCCTGTTATTCGGCGTTGGGGTAAGGGAAAATTAAAAGAATAACTGTGATGGGAGATGCTTCAAGGGATAGACTTTCGGACAGGGGTTCGATTCCCCTCAGGTCCATAGGAAAGAGCTCAGTGTTTGCTGGGCTTTTTTCTATTGCGTTGTATAAAAAGTTCACACTTCAGACAAAATTCTCTGGTATACTAACTACATAGTAGCTAGTGTACTGCTGCGACTATAATTCAACTAATGACATTGAATGAATTATGGTACTGCCAGTACACTAATATCATCAGCAGTCGCCAAATGAGATTCAATGCTCGCTTGGCTCCTTGCTTTATGGTATAGCTAAATAAAGGAGCGGAGTTTATTATGGATAAGTGTAAGATTTTAGTAGTAGATGATGAAAGCAGAATGAGAAAACTGGTCCGTGACTTTCTGGTGAAGCAGGATTTTGAAGTTCTGGAGGCCGGTGACGGAGAGGAAGCTCTGGATGTTTTTTATGAAGAGAAGGATATTTCTCTGGTTATTCTGGATGTAATGATGCCGAAAATGGATGGCTGGGAAGTATGCAGAGAGATAAGAAAGAATTCTAAAGTACCGATTATCATGCTTACTGCCAGAGGAGATGAGCGGGATGAGCTTTTAGGCTTTGAACTGGGAGTTGATGAATATATTTCAAAACCTTTTAGCCCCAAGATTTTAGTGGCCAGAGTGGAAGCTATCCTGAGAAGGACTAACGCCAGAGGTACAGAGGATATTTTGCAGGCAGGGGGGATTGAAATCAACAAATCCGCTCATATTGCCACTATTGACGGCGAGCCTATGGAGCTGAGCTACAAAGAATTTGAACTTCTCACCTACTTTATGGAAAATCAGGGCATTGCCCTGTCCAGGGAAAAAATCCTCAATTCAGTGTGGAATTATGATTATTTCGGCGATGCCCGGACTATCGATACTCACGTAAAGAAATTGCGGAGCAAAATGGGGAAAAAAGGAGAGTATATCAAGACAATCTGGGGCATGGGCTACAAATTCGAGGTGTAAGCCATGAAATTTATCAAGAACTTTATGGGAAAATCCATCAGGAACCGGCTGGCAGTGACCTTTATTGGAATGATGGCGCTGTTTCTGGTGGTTATAATCCTGATCAATACCTTTTTCTTGGAAAGAGTTTATACGATCAGCAGAGAGCAGTGTTTCTTTGAGACTTATGATATGATCAATGATGTGAAAAACTACAGCAGCCTGGCATCTAACCGGGATTTTATAGACTATCTTCTGGAAAACAATCTTTCCCTGATCATTTTGGATGAAGACGCTTCCTTGATCGTATCTTTTGCTAAGGATGCGGAAGATATGAGAGACCGGCTGATTTTTGGTCTGCGGCTCAATCTTGAAGGAGAGCAGCAGATTCTCCGGTCTTCCCAGAATTATATTTTGGAGAGAAGAGTAAATACTCCCAGTATTACAGATTCTATCAATATGTATGGAAATCTGGACAACGGAGATGAATTTCTGATTACTACCCCTATAGAAAGTCTGAAGGAAAGTGCCAGGATTTCTAATTTGTTCTATGTGGCTATTGGGGGTGTGATGATTGTCCTGAGCTCCGTAGTAGTGTTGCTCCTTTCGGGAAGAATTACAAGTCCTCTTCATAAGCTGTCTGAGCTTTCTCAGGAGATGGCAAATCTGAACTTCAACGTAAAATATGACAGTCCCAGTCAGGATGAAGTAGGAGTTCTGGGGAATAACCTGAATAAAATGTCAGAGGAACTGGAGCGGACTATTTCGGAACTAAAGACAGCCAATAATGAGCTGCAGAAAGATATTGAAAGAAAGACCCAGATTGACGAAATGCGGAAAGAATTCCTATCCAATGTGTCCCACGAGCTGAAAACCCCTATCGCTTTGATCCAGGGTTACGCAGAGGGACTTCAGGAGTGCATCAATGACGACCCTGAGAGCAGAGAATTTTACTGTGATGTAATCATTGATGAGGCTGGAAAAATGAATAATATGGTAAAGAAGCTTCTTACTTTAAATCAGCTGGAATTCGGAAATGACCAGGTGACTATGGAGAGGTTTAATATTACCGATTTGATTCAGGGCGTTATCCACTCTGCACAGCTGCTGGCTTCCCAGAAAGAAGCAGAGCTGCGTTTTGTCCAGAAAGATCCGGTTTATGTCTGGGGAGATGAGTTTAAGATTGAAGAGGTTGTTACAAACTATGTATCCAATGCTCTGAATCATGTGGATTATGATAAAAAGATTGAAGTAAAGATTATTCAGAAGAGAAACCTGGTAAGGGTATCTGTTTTTAATACAGGAGATCCTATTCCTCAGGAGGACCTGGATAAAATCTGGATTAAGTTTTATAAGGTGGACAAGGCAAGGACCAGAGCCTATGGAGGCAGCGGGATTGGCCTGTCTATTGTAAAGGCCATTATGGACAGCATGAATCAGAAGTGCGGTGTGGTGAATTATGATAATGGGGTGGAATTCTGGTTTGAACTCCAAAGCGCCGGGCCGGCAGAAATCTCTATTTTCCCTGAGTGATTGTAAAAATCTGCAGGAGAAATTTGCATTTTTGGTAGTATTCTGTTAAACTAAAAGGATGAAAATAAGCAGATATCTTTTTAGGAGGAATGGAATATGCCGCCTTTACAGGGACAATGGCTTGAGGCGTTAAAGCCGGAGTTTAAGAAACCCTATTATAAAGAATTATTTACAAAAGTGGGGCAGGAATATCAGCAAAGAAGGATCTTTCCCGCCCCTGATGATATTTTTAACGCCTTTCATCTGACTCCTTTGGATCAGGTGAAAGTAGTAATTTTAGGGCAGGACCCTTATCATAATGAGGGACAGGCCCACGGGCTTTGCTTTTCTGTGAAACCGGAGGTGGAAATTCCTCCTTCTCTGGTAAATATTTATCAGGAACTTCATGACGATTGCGGATGTTATATCCCGGATAATGGTTACCTGATAAAGTGGGCCCAGCAGGGAGTGCTTCTGTTAAACACAGTTCTGACTGTCCGGGCTCATCAGGCCAATTCTCACAGAGGAATTGGCTGGGAAGACTTTACAGATGCGGCTATCCGGGTGCTGAATGAGCAGGACAGGCCTATAGTCTTTATGCTCTGGGGCAGGCCTGCTCAGATGAAAAAAAGCATGCTGAATAATCCCAGACATCTTATCCTTGAGGCCCCTCATCCCAGTCCCCTTTCTGCTTTTCGGGGATTCTTTGGCTGCCGGCATTTCAGCAAGGCCAATGCTTTCCTGAAAGAGCACGGATTGGAGCCTATTGACTGGCAGATAGAAAACAGACAGGGGAACTAAGATACATGGAAAAGAAAAATGACAATACTTTATTAAAAAATGCTTCTTTCCTTATGGTGGCGGCTTTGGTATCTAAGATTATCGGATTGATCTATAAAAGTCCTCTTTCAGCCACACTTGGGAATGAGAGCTTCGGGTGCTTCAGTTTTGCCCAGAATGTGTACCTGATCCTTCTGATGATCGCTTCTTACAGCATCCCTCAGGCAGTGTCAAAGATTATGGCAGAGAGGATTGCTTTTAAACGATACAGAGACGCTCAGAGGATTTTTAAAGGAGCCCTTCTTTACGCTGTGATCGTAGGCGGCGTAGTTGCGATTTTTTGTGTGGTAGGAGCGCCTATCCTTATACCGGATAGTATGGCCAATGCAAGACTGGCCCTTCAGTTCCTTTCACCGACTATTTTCCTGTCTGGTATTCTGGGAGTTTTCCGTGGATATTTCCAGGCATACAGGAATATGCTGCCAACTTCTCTGTCACAGATTTTTGAGCAGATCGCAGTGGCAGTAGTGGCCCTGGTCATGGCAAACTTTATGGTGAATTACTTCGCCGATGCGGAAACAGACGTGCTGAGAAGCTGGAGTGCGGCGGGGGCTACCATGGGAACCGGAGCAGGAGTGGCTACGGCCCTGATCTTTATGCTTCTGGTTTACTGGGTCAACAGAAAGATTATTGGGAAGAAAATAGAGAAGGATACAGTATCTGTAAATGAGAGTTATTCTTCTGTAATGAAGAATATCATCTTGATAGTGTCCCCTATTATCCTCAGCTCTTTTTTATATAATGTAAATACTTATTTGAACAGCCGGATTTATTCCCAGATTTCAGGTATGCAGGGATTGGACAGCAGTCTTATCGAAAGCTTATATGCAGAATGCGGATATTTTATGACATTGATCAATATCCCTCTGACGCTGGCCAGTACGGCGCCTACTTCTATGCTGCCTGAAGTTTCTGGTGCATACGCCACAGGAAATATCAAAGAGGCCAAGGAAAAGATTAACAAGGCAACCTGGCTGAGCATGTTTATTTCGATACCTTGTTCGGTAGGTTTGTTTGTTCTGGCAGGCCCCATTACCAGACTGCTGTTTCCTGCAACAGACGGAGTGGCAGGATATCTGATGATGATCGGCGTTGTTACAGTGATCATGAACGGAATGTCCAATATTTCCAATGGCGTCCTTCAGGGTATCGGGAAGGCCCATCTGCCTATGATTCATGCGGCAGCAGCTCTGGTGGTGGACATTGTGGTCATGGTAGTGCTGATGTTTGCTACAAATCTTGGAATTTACAGTATCCCTATCGCAATGATCGCTTATGCTTTGGTGATGTGCATTCTGAACCATATGTCTATGCGGAAGGAATTGGACTACAGGAACCCATGGAAAGAAGCTTATCTGATGCCTTTCCTGGCATCTTTGCCTATGGGAGCGGCAGCATTTCTGGTGTACAGAGGCGTGTATTTCCTTACAAGAAATCTTCCAGGAGGAAATCTGATCGCTCTTATACCTGCCATAGGAATTGCTGCATGTATTTATTTCCTGATTTATCTGCTTATCTCTAATCCAAAGGAGGAAGACCTGGCAGGACTTCCTGGAGGAAGAAAGCTGGCAGAAATCGGGGAAAAGCTTCATATACTGAATAGATAGATGGACGAATCCCGTGAGCATCCAAAGCTGAAAAGCCTGGATTTCACGGGATTTTTTTAGAGATACTTAACTCAATTTCTTGAAGGCCGTGGAGAGCATCAGCTTGATACGATTCAGCTGGTTTACTTCACTGGCGCCTGGGTCATAGTCCACGGCTACGATATTGGCCTCCGGATAATCCTTGCGGATGGCCTTGATAACGCCTTTTCCTACAATGTGGTTCGGCAGGCAGCCGAAAGGCTGGATACACACAATATTGGGAGTGCCTCCATGGATCAGTTCCATCATTTCTCCTGTCAGGAACCAACCCTCTCCGGTCTGATTGCCCAGAGATACAATAGGCTCTGCCATTTTCGCAAGGTCTGAAATCTTGGCGGAAGGGGTAAAATGTTTACTCTTGGCAAACTCTTTATTGGCTGCACTTCTTACAAATTCAATAGCGGCAATCCCCAGATTTCCTTCTTTTGCCAAAGTTTTCTTAAAGCCCAGATAGTTGGACTTGAAGTTCAGATTGTAGAAGCAGTAGCACATAAAGTCGATAAGGTCTGGGCATACAGGTTCAGCTCCTTCCTTTTCCAGAAGTTCTGCCAGATAATTGTTGGCAGCAGGAAGGAATTTTACCAGGATTTCTCCTACGATTCCAACTCTTGGCTTTTTCTCGTCTGTAATAGGCAGAGAATCGAACTCCCGGATCATCTGCCGGCAGATACGGTTAAACTGAGCAAAAGAGGCGTGTCTTCCAGAAAGGAAGGATTTGCATCTCTTTTCCCATTTTTTGTGCAGGGCATTGGCAGAACCCTTTACCTTCTCATAGGGACGCATGCGGTAGATACACTTCATCAGGATATCTCCGAATACAGCTCCGTAGGCAAGACGGATTGCCAGTTTTGGCGTAATCTTAAAGCCGGGATTTTCTTCCAGACCGCTTAAGTTAATAGAGATTACAGGAATAAAGTCCATGTCTGCCTTTTTCAGGGCACGGCGGATAAAGCCGATATAGTTGGAAGCACGGCAGCCTCCTCCTGTCTGGGACATGATGATGGCAACCTTATGTAAGTCGTATTTTCCTGATAACAGGGCCTGCATGATCTGCCCCACTACCATAAGGGAAGGATAGCAGGCATCGTTGTTTACGTATTTCAGACCTACATCTACAGCCTCTTTGTTGTCATTCGGCAGTACCTCCAGATTATAACCGCAGGCATTGAAGCCAGCCTCCAGAATGGAGAAATGGATAGGTGACATCTGAGGACAAAGGATGGTGTAATTCTTCCGCATTTCCTCTGTGAAAGGTACTCTTTCAATGGAAGAAGGAACAACGTCTCTCTTTTCATGCTGTTTTTCCTTATTGCGGATTGCAGCAATAAGAGAGCGGATACGGATACGGGCTGCACCCAGGTTATTTACTTCATCGATCTTTAAACAGGTATAAATTTTGCCGCTGTCGGATAAGATTTCATTTACCTGGTCAGTAGTTACTGCATCCAGACCGCAGCCGAAAGAATTTAACTGGATCAGGTCCAGATTCTCTTTTTCCTTTACGAAGTTGGCGGCAGCATATAGTCTTGTATGATACATCCACTGGTCGTTGACACGAAGAGGGCGGTCAATAGGCGCCAGATGAGAAATAGAATCCTCTGTCAGCACAGCCAGTCCATAGGAATTGATCAAATCCGGGATACCGTGGTGGATTTCCGGATCAATGTGGTAAGGACGTCCTGCCAGAACGATACCACGCCTTCCTGTTTCCTCCAGATATTTCAGAGTCTCTTCACCTTTGCGCATAATATCTTTTCTGCACCGGTCCATTTCCAGCCAGGCCTCTCTGGCTGCATGGCGGACTTCTTCTTCAGGAATATCCGGGAATTCCTCCACCAGTCTCTGGGTGACCGCCTCTTCACTGGTAAGAGCCAGGAAAGGATTGTGGAACCGGATATCCGGATCTTTTAATTCATCCACATTGTTCTTTATATTTTCAGCATAAGAAGTAACAATGGGGCAGTTGTAATGGTTTACAGCATCTTCAAATTCCGGACGTTCGTAAGGGATACAGGGATAAAATATGTATTTAACGCCCTTCTTGATCAGCCAGCTTACATGACCATGGGCCAGCTTGGCCGGATAACATTCAGATTCACTGGGAATGGACTCAATGCCAAGCTCATAAATTTTTCTGGTAGAGGTAGGAGATAAAACTACCTGGTACTTCAGGTTTGTGAAGAAGGTATACCAGAAAGGATAGTTTTCAAACATATTCAGAACTCTTGGAAGACCTACTTTTCCTCTCACGGCCTTGTCCTCAGAGAGAGGCGTGTAGGAGAAGAGTTTCTTGTATTTGTATTCAAATAAGTTGGGAATATGGTCTTTATTCTTTTCTTTTCCAATACCCCGCTCACATCGGTTGCCGGAGATATACTGACGTCCGCCGGAGAATTTATTAATGGTCAGACGGCAGTTATTGGTACAGCCTTTACAGTTGGCCATGGTAGTCTTATATTCCAGTGTATTGATTTTTTCAATTGGGAGCATAGTGGTGGCTTTTCCACGTTCGTACCGTTCTCTGGCGATGAGAGCGGCACCAAAGGCTCCCATGATTCCTGCAATATCCGGACGGATGGCATGGCAGTCTGCGATTTTTTCAAAACTGCGGAGTACGGCATCATTGTAGAATGTACCGCCCTGGACCACAATATGTTTTCCAAGTTCTGAGGCATCCGAAACCTTGATAACTTTGTAAAGAGCATTCTTAATGACAGAATAGGCCAGTCCGGCGGAGATATCTGCCACAGAAGCTCCTTCTTTCTGTGCCTGTTTTACCTTGGAGTTCATAAATACTGTACATCTGGTTCCAAGGTCAATGGGATGCTCAGCAAAGAGAGCAGCCTTGGCAAAGTCCTGAACGCTGTAGTTCAAGGATTTGGCAAAAGTTTCTATGAAAGAACCGCAGCCTGAGGAGCATGCCTCGTTAAGCTGTACGCTGTCTACAGTCTGATTCTTGATTTTGATACATTTCATATCCTGACCGCCGATGTCCAGGATACAGTCTACCTCTGGGTCAAAGAAAGATGCAGCATAATAGTGGGCCACAGTCTCTACTTCTCCTTCATCCAGCATGAGAGCCGCTTTGATAAGGGCTTCTCCATATCCAGTGGAACAGGAGTAAGCGATTTTGGCGCCTTTTGGAAGCTGGGAATAGATTTCCTGGATAGCCTTGATAGAGGTAGCCAGAGGGCTTCCGTTATTGTTGCTGTAAAAAGAGTAAAGCAGAGTTCCGTCTTCCCCTACTACAGCTGCCTTAGTTGTGGTAGAGCCGGCATCAATGCCCAGGTAGCAGTTTCCTTCATATGTAGAAAGATCGCCGGTCTTTACATTGTACTGGCTCTGGCGGCGGTTAAATTCTTCATAATCCTCTTCTGTGGCAAAGAGAGGCTCCATACGGTTTACCTCAAAATCCATTTTTATGGAAGCTTTCAGCCGGTCTCTCATGGCAGTTACGGAAATTCCCTGAGCTTCTGGCTTTGCATTAAGAGCAGAGCCGATGGCTGCAAACAGATGAGAATTTTCCGGAACAATGGTATGCTCCTCATCCAGTTTTAAGGTACGGATAAAGGCTTCCTTTAACTCGGAAAGGAAGTGAAGGGGACCGCCCAGAAAAGCCACATGTCCCCGAATAGGTTTACCACAGGCAAGACCGCTGATGGTCTGATTTACCACTGCCTGGAAAATGGAAGCAGCCAGGTCCTCTTTCGTAGCTCCGTCATTGATCAGGGGCTGGATATCTGTTTTGGCAAAAACACCGCATCTGGCTGCAATGGGATAAAGGGCCTTATAATTTTTTGCATATTCGTTCAGCCCTGGAGCGTCTGTCTGAAGGAGAGACGCCATCTGGTCGATGAAGGAACCGGTACCGCCGGCACAGATGCCGTTCATGCGCTGTTCTACGTTGCCTCCTTCAAAGTAAATGATCTTGGCGTCTTCGCCTCCCAGCTCAATGGCAACATCTGTTTTTGGAGCCATTTCCTGAAGAGAAGTGGATACGGCGATAACTTCCTGAACAAAAGGAACCTCCAGATGATTAGCCAGGGTCAGACCTCCGGAACCGGTGATCACAGGGGATACCTGGATTTCGCCTAATTCCTGATAAGCCTTATCTAACAGCTCTGCCAGAGTATTTTGAATGTCGGCAAAATGACGCTCATAATCAGAAAACAGCAGCTCATGCTGCTCGTTTAATACTGCGATTTTTACAGTGGTGGAGCCAATGTCGATACCTAATGGGTATAGAGTTTGCTTCATTGTATTATCTGCTGACATAGTCAGAAGACCTCCTCTTAATTTACTTTAAAAGCCCAGTCTCAAAGCATGCAGCAATTCGTGGGCTTTGGCTTTGTTTTTGGGTTTCTTCCTATTTTTATTGTTTGTGAAAAATCACAGTACATTATACGACAAAGTATGAAAAAAAACAATTACAAATATTTGTCAGCCATTGCCTTTGAGAAGCCCATATGATAGAATGGTCGGGTAATAGGAAGAAACAGGACTATTTTTGGTCAGATTCTCTAATGTTACAGACTATTTTTTCTGAGAGAAAGAAAAGATGTAAAAATAAAATAAGAAGAGGAAAGAATTTATGTATACAGTATTGAAACAGGAAGGACGGGCTAAAAGAGCCCGGATGGAAACCGTACACGGAACAATTGAAACTCCGGTCTTTATGAATGTGGGAACAGCTGCCGCTATTAAGGGAGCAGTATCTACCATGGACCTCCATGAGATAAAGACCCAGGTGGAACTTTCCAATACCTATCATCTTCATGTAAGACCGGGAGACAAGGTAGTGAAGCAGCTCGGAGGACTGCATAAGTTTATGAACTGGGACCGCCCTATTCTTACGGATTCCGGCGGATTCCAGGTTTTTTCTCTGGCAAAGCTCCGACAGATTAAAGAAGAAGGGGTCTATTTCCATTCTCATGTAGATGGAAGAAAGATTTTTATGGGTCCGGAAGAAAGTATGCAGATTCAGTCCAATCTGGGCTCTACTATTGCCATGGCCTTTGATGAGTGCCCGCCCAGCAAGGCGGACCGGAAGTATGTGGAAAATTCTGTGGCCCGTACTACCCGTTGGCTGAAGCGGTGTAAGGAAGAGATGGCCCGGCTGAATTCCCTGGAGGATACGGTGAATCCTCATCAGCTTCTCTTTGGAATTAATCAGGGAGGAGTTTATGATGACATTCGTATCGCTCATGCAGATGAGATTTCAGAACTGGATCTGGACGGCTATGCTGTAGGCGGTCTGGCTGTAGGAGAGACTCATGAGGAAATGTACCGGATACTGGACAGTGTAGTTCCTCATCTTCCGGTAAATAAGCCAACTTATCTCATGGGTGTGGGAACGCCGGCCAATATTCTGGAAGCTGTGTCAAGAGGCGTGGACTTTTTTGACTGCGTATATCCCAGCCGCAACGGACGCCATGGCCATGTGTATACAAACTTTGGCAAAATCAATCTATTTAATGCAAAATATGAGCTGGATTCCAGGCCTATTGAGGAAGGCTGTCAGTGTCCTGCCTGCCGGCATTACAGCAGAGCTTATATCCGCCACCTGCTGAAGGCAAAGGAAATGCTGGGAATGCGCCTTTGTGTGCTCCACAATCTCTATTTTTATAATACCATGATGGAAGAAATCCGGGATGCTCTGGACCAGGGAAGATATGAGGAATATAAGGCGCAGAAGCTGGCAGGTATGGCTGCAGGTCCCAGGGACTGAAGGGATTTGCGAAAAATCCCAGAAAAGACTTGAAGAAAAAGGAAAAATTGTGTATGATAGCCATAGTGTCTATTTGTGGGCAGAGAAAGTTTAGTATTTAGTTTTAGGAGGAAGCAACATGTTATTATCAACATCAACAGCAGGCGGTGCCGGTGCAATGCTGAGTCTGGTATTGCCTCTTGCGGTATTTTTTCTGTTAATGTATTTCATGATCATGAGACCGCAGAAGAAAGAACAGCAGAGAGTAAAGAATATGCTGGCCGCTATGGAAGTAGGAGATACAGTAGTGACTACCAGCGGCTTCTATGGAGTCCTGATCAATATTACTGAGGAAGACGTGATCGTTGAATTCGGAAATAACAGAAACTGCAGAATTCCCATGAGAAAATCCGCTATCGCAGAAGTGGAAAAAGCAAGCGATGGAATAGCAGAATAAAAAAATGGAAGAATAAGAATGAAAACTTGCGGCTGCTGCATTTACATTAGTCTGGAATATATCTTGATATATGTGGATGCAGCAGTCTTTTTTCATATCCGGAGGTTAATTATGGCGTTTATCAGTTTATTTGAAGTAATCGGTCCAAATATGGTAGGACCTTCCAGCTCTCATACAGCAGGTGCAGCTTCTATGGCCCTTCTGGCCAGAAAGCTGTTTCCCGGAGAAATCAGAAAGGTAGATTTTACCCTCTATGGTTCTTTTGCAAAAACCTATCGGGGACACGGCACTGATCGGGCTTTGATGGGAGGCATGCTGGGCTTTGAGACGGACGATCTGAGAATACGGGATTCTCTTTCACTGGCAGAAAAAGCAGGGATTGCATTTACCTTTACAACTTCAGAAGAGACAGACGGTATCCATCCCAATACGGCAGACATGGATATTGAGGGAACAAAGGGAGAGAAGCTTTTCGTCCGGGGAGAATCTTTAGGAGGGGGAAAGGTTAAAATCGTGAAGCTGAATAATATTTCTGTGGATTTTACAGGAGAATACAGCACCTTGATCGTCAGTCAGACAGATAAGCCTGGAGTAGTGGCTCATATTACCAAGGTCCTGAGCGAAGCTGGGGTGAATATTGCCTTTATGCGGCTGTTTCGGGAAGAAAAGGGGGCTGCTGCCTATACAGTGGTGGAATCCGATGAAAAGATACCTGAAGACATTCCGGAAAAGATCAAAGAAAATCCTTTGGTTTCTGACATTATGCTGGTACAGCTTTAGAGGAGGAGAGAAAAATGGATTTTAATCATGGAACAGAATTGTTAAAGCTGTGTGAAAAAGAAAAACTGCCCATTTCCCAGGTTATGAAAAAGAGAGAGGCAGACTTTTCAGGCATTACTCAGGAAGAAGTAGAAGAAAAAATGAAAAAGGCTCTGGAAATCATGAAAGAGTCTGCCAGAAAGCCATTAAAAGATCCAGTGCCTTCCATTGGAGGCCTGATCGGAGGAGAAGCGAAAAAGCTGAAGGAATATCAGGAGAAAGGCAGAAGTGTCTGTGGGGGCCTGATGTCAAAAGCCATTACCTATGCCATGGCTGTATTGGAAGTAAACGCATCTATGGGCGTTATCGTAGCCGCGCCTACGGCAGGTTCCGCCGGGGTAGTGCCAGGGGTGCTTCTGGCTCTTCAGGAGGAATATGATCTGTCAGATGAAGAAATCATAAAGGGTCTGTATACTGCAGGAGCAGTAGGATATCTGCTTATGCGGAATGCTTCAGTGGCAGGAGCCGAAGCAGGCTGTCAGGCAGAGGTAGGAGCAGCTTCTGCAATGGCTGCCGCTGCCGTTGTAGAGGTTATGGGAGGGACCCCGGCCATGTGTCTCCATGCAGCTTCTGGCGCTCTGGCAAATCTTCTGGGCTTGGTCTGCGACCCAATCGGAGGCTTAGTAGAAGCCCCCTGTCAGAACAGAAATTCCGTAGGGGCGGCTAACGCTATGATCTGTGCCCAGCAGGCTCTGGCAGGAATTACCCAGGTAATACCCTTTGACCAGATGGCAGAGGCCATGTATCACGTAGGAAGGAGCCTCCCCTTTGAACTGAGGGAAAGCGCCCTGGGCGGCTGCGCCCAGACTCCCGCCGCCTGCGCCCGGGCCTGTGAGATTTTCTCTGCGAATTTGCCGAGCATCTCTTGAGACGTAAGACTCAAGGGAGCGCAGGCTGAGCAAGAAAAGAGATACCTGTTCCGACCTTACGGCACAAAAAAATTCCCAAAGGGGGAAAGCCCCGCATTTGGGAAAGAAAGGAGAAAAAATATTGTATATAAACCTGCCGGTAAGGCAGGAGAACTTTTTGGCGAAGCCCGGCGGCCACAACAGCTTCAGACTGTGCAGCCGCTGTCTTCTTTCTGAACACTTATGAGTATAGGGGATAATTGTGACGGCTCTGTGTCTGGAAAATAAAGGATTTCTAAAGTCTGATAAAAAAGTATGAATGTATGGAAAATCCTCTGAAAAGAATGGAAGGCATAACGAAAATTCATAGCTGGTTATCGTATTATGACTTGAATTGTACTTAGAAAAGGATTATCATATTACTAATTACACTTTGGCTCTTTGCACATTGAGATAAGGATAGGAAAGGAGAACATCAGTTATGGAATATAAAATTGCTCTGATTCCCGGAGATGGGATTGGCCCGGAAATCGTAGGCGAGGCTAAAAAAATATTAGACAGGGTCTGCGAAAAGTACGGGCATAAATTTAATTATGAAGAGGTTCTTTTAGGAGGAGCTTCCATTGATGCCTGTGGAGTGCCTCTTACCCAGGAAGCTATTGATACTGCCAAAAGTTCTGATGCAGTGCTGATGGGGTCTATCGGCGGAGATGCCAAAACTTCTCCCTGGTATAAGCTGGAACCTTCCAAAAGACCGGAGGCTGGTCTCCTGGCTATCCGAAAGGCTCTGAATCTTTTTGCGAATCTGAGGCCTGCTTATTTATATGAGGAGCTGAAAGGCGCCTGCCCTTTGAAAGAAGAGGTTATAGGAGACGGATTTGATATGATCATTGTCCGGGAACTGACAGGAGGTCTTTATTTTGGAGAAAGAAAGACGGTAGAAGAAAACGGGGTGAGAAAAGCTGTTGACACCCTGACCTACGATGAGAAAGAAATCCGCAGAATTGCTGTAAAGGCCTTTGAAATTGCAGGAAAGAGAAGAAAGAAAGTTACCAGTGTGGATAAGGCTAATGTGCTGGATTCTTCCAGACTCTGGAGAAAAGTGGTGGAAGAGGTGGCTGCAGATTATCCGGACATTACCCTGGAGCATATGCTGGTAGACAACTGTGCTATGCAGCTTGTACATAATCCGGGACAGTTTGATGTGATTCTTACAGAGAATATGTTTGGAGATATTTTATCTGACGAAGCCAGCATGGTCACAGGATCTATTGGAATGCTTTCTTCTGCCAGCCTGAACGAGACAAAGTTTGGCCTTTATGAGCCCAGTCATGGTTCTGCTCCGGACATTGCCGGAAAAGGAATCGCAAATCCCATTGCTACTATTCTTTCTGCGGCTATGATGCTTCGGTTCTCCCTGGACCTGGATAAAGAAGCAGACGCTGTGGAGGCAGCGGTACAGCAGGTGCTGAAAGAAGGATACCGTACGGTGGATATTATGTCAGAAGGCATGAAAGAGGTCGGCACAAAAGAAATGGGAGATCTGATCGCAGAACGCATATAGTATACATAGAAAGGAAAAGAGATTATGAGAAGTGACGCCGTAAAAACAGGGATGCAGCAGGCACCCCACCGCTCTTTATTTAATGCACTGGGACTGACAAAAGAGGAATTATCCAAGCCTCTGGTGGGAATTGTCAGCTCATATAATGAGATTGTACCGGGACATATGAACCTGGATAAAATCGTAGAAGCCGTGAAGCTGGGAGTGGCTATGGCAGGAGGAACTCCGATAGTGTTCCCGGCTATTGCTGTGTGCGATGGTATTGCCATGGGCCATATCGGCATGAAATATTCTCTGGTTACCAGAGACCTGATCGCAGATTCCACAGAAGCTATGGCTATGGCCCATCAGTTTGACGCTTTGGTCATGGTGCCTAACTGTGATAAGAATGTACCCGGACTGCTGATGGCAGCAGCCAGGATTAATGTTCCAACAGTATTTGTAAGCGGCGGCCCCATGCTGGCAGGAAGAGTTCATGGACAGAAGAGAAGTCTTTCCTCCATGTTTGAGGCAGTAGGTTCTTACAGTGCGGGGACTATGACAGAAGAGGAAGTGGAAGAATTTGAAAACAAAGTATGTCCTACCTGTGGTTCCTGTTCCGGAATGTACACCGCCAACAGTATGAACTGTCTGACTGAGGTCCTGGGAATGGGACTGAAAGGAAATGGAACCATTCCTGCTGTATATTCTGAGCGTATTAAACTGGCAAAACATGCTGGTATGCAGGTTATGGAAATGTACAGAAGGAATATCCGTCCCAGAGATATTATGACAAAGGAGGCTATTTTAAATGCCCTCACGGTAGATATGGCCCTGGGATGCTCTACAAACAGTATGCTCCATCTGCCGGCTATCGCCCATGAAATCGGCTGGGATTTTGATATTACTTTTGCTAACCAAATCAGTGAGAAGACCCCCAATCTCTGTCACTTAGCCCCAGCAGGCCCCACTTATATTGAGGACCTTAACGAGGCTGGAGGAGTTTATGCAGTAATGAACGAGCTGGCAAAAAAAGACCTGCTGAACCTGGACTGCATCACAGTAACAGGAAAGACCGTAGGAGAAAATATTGAAGGATGTGTGAACAGAAATCCAGAGGTTATCCGCCCGGTTGACAATCCTTATACACAGACCGGAGGACTGGCTGTGCTTACAGGAAATCTGGCTCCTGACGGAGGAGTAGTAAAGAAAAGTGCTGTATGTGAGGAAATGATGGTACATGAAGGTCCTGCCAGAGTCTTTGACTGTGAGGAAGACGCCATTGCCGCTATAAAAGGCGGCAAAATCGTGCCTGGAGATGTGGTAGTCATCCGCTATGAAGGACCAAAAGGCGGCCCTGGCATGAGAGAAATGCTGAATCCAACCTCAGCGATAGCGGGAATGGGATTGGGCTCTTCCGTTGCTCTCATCACAGACGGAAGGTTTTCAGGAGCTTCCAGAGGAGCTTCTATCGGACATATTTCTCCGGAAGCAGCAGTGGGCGGCCCCATTGCTCTGGTAGAAGAAGGAGATCTGATCCGGATCAATATTCCGGAAAATAAACTGGAACTGGCAGTTTCAGAAGAAGAACTGGCTAAGAGAAAAGAAAAATGGCAGCCTAGAGAGCCGAAGGTGACCACCGGCTATCTGGCAAGATACGCAGCTATGGTGACCAGCGGAAACAGAGGAGCTGTACTGGAGGTACCAAAAAGATAGAAAAAGGGGAGGAGATTTCTATGCAGCTTACAGGAGCGGAAATTGTTATTGAATGTCTGAAAGAACAGGGGGTGGATACGGTCTTTGGTTACCCGGGAGGTACCATCCTGAATATATATGATGAATTATACAAACATCAGGATGAAATCCATCATGTCCTGACATCCCATGAGCAGGGAGCCGCCCATGCGGCAGACGGCTATGCCCGTTCTACAGGAAAGGTAGGCGTGTGCATGGCTACCAGTGGTCCGGGAGCTACCAATCTGGTTACTGGAATCGCTACAGCCCATATGGATTCTATCCCGCTGGTGGCTATTACCTGTAATGTTGGTCTCCCCCTGTTGGGAAAAGACAGCTTTCAGGAGGTAGATATTGCAGGAGTGGTCATGCCCATTACAAAACACAGCTTTATTGTAAAAGATGTGGCAGCTCTGGCTAAGACACTCAGAAGAGCTTTCAGAATCGCAAAAACAGGCAGGCCAGGCCCTGTTCTGGTAGATATTACCAAGGACGTGACTGCGAATAAAACAGAGTTTATCCCTGCTGTTCCAAAGGAAGTGAAGCCATCTGTAGAGGAAATCACACAGGAAGATCTTCAGACAGCAGCAGATATGATCAATAAAGCGAAAAAGCCATATATTTTTGTAGGCGGAGGGGCAGTAGCTTCCAATGCCTGGGAAGAAGTCCGGGAACTGGCTTATAAGATACAGTCACCAGTGACAGATTCCCTTATGGGGAAAGGTGTTTTCTCAGGAGAGGACCCCTACTACACAGGTATGCTGGGGATGCACGGAACCAAAACCTCCAATCTGGGCGTTACAAGATGTGATCTTCTGGTAGCTGTAGGCGTGCGATTTTCTGACCGTGTAATTGGAAATGCCAAAAATTTTGCAAAGAATGCCAAGATCATCCATATTGATGTGGATGGAGCAGAGATTAATAAAAATGTTTTAGTGGACTGCCGTATTATTGGAGACGCCAGGGAAGTGCTGAGACAGCTGCTGCCTATGGTACAGCCGGCAAAACATGAGGAATGGATAGAAGAAATCGAAGGCCTGAAGGCAAAATATCCTCTTACTTATAATCCTCAGGGCCTTACAGGTCCGGCAGTCATCGAAGAGCTGTACAGGCAGACCAAGGGAGATGCCATTATCACTACAGAGGTAGGGCAGAACCAGATGTGGGCGGCCCAGTATTATAAATTTAAGAATCCAAGGACTTTTCTTTCATCCGGTGGCTTAGGCACTATGGGATATGGCCTGGGAGCAGCTATTGGAGCCAAGATGGCAAATCCGGATAAGGTAGTCATTAATGTGGCAGGAGACGGATGTTTCCGTATGAATATGAATGAACTGGCAACAGCCACCAGAAACAATATGGCTCTGGTGGAGGTGATCATCAATAATCAGGTCCTGGGCATGGTGCGCCAGTGGCAGACTCTTTATTATGAAAAACGGTATTCCAATACCATACTTCAGGATAAAGTAGACTATGTGAAGCTGGCAGAAGCCATGGGAGCTGTAGGTATAAGGGTCACAAAGAAGGAAGATCTTCCAGGCGCTATCCGCAAAGCTATTGATTTAAACACCACAGTTCTGATCGACTGCGTGATTGACAGTGATGATAAGGTATTCCCTATGGTGTCACCGGGAGCCAACATTGAAGACGCCTTTGATGCAGAGGATCTGAAAACGGATAACTAATGTCTTCCTGAAAAAGACAAATGTTTTTATTGACAAAAATATATCAAAGGATTAGAATAAGTACAGCACGTAGATATGAGGTGACGCAGCAGCAAGTCATGAGAGACTGCGGCACCTCATTCTTTTATAATAAAGCTAAGAGGAGGAAAGAGTCGTGAGCAGAGTTTATAACTTTTCAGCAGGTCCGGCAGTACTGCCGGAGGAAGTTTTAAAAGAAGCAGCAGAGGAGATGCTGGATTACAGGGGATGCGGAATGTCCGTTATGGAGATGAGCCACCGCTCCAAAATGTTTGAAAACATTATCCAGGAAGCTGAGTCTGACTTAAGAGACCTGCTAGAAATTCCGGAAAATTATAAGGTACTGTTTCTTCAGGGAGGAGCCAGCCAGCAGTTCGCCATGATTCCCATGAACCTTATGAAGAATCGGGTGGCAGATTATATCGTTACAGGCCAGTGGGCAAAAAAGGCATGGCAGGAAGCCCAGAAATACGGAAAGGCAAATAAAATCGCATCTTCCGAAGATAAAACATATTCTTATATACCGGACTGTTCTGACCTTCCCATCAGTCCTGATGCGGATTACGTATATATCTGTGAGAACAATACTATCTATGGAACAAAGTTCAAAAAGCTTCCAAATACAAAAGGAAAAACCCTGGTAGCAGACGTATCTTCCTGTTTCCTCTCCGAACCGGTAGAGGTGAGCAAATACGGCATTCTGTATGGCGGAGTACAGAAAAATATCGGCCCTGCAGGCATGGTAATCTCCATTATCCGGGAAGACCTGATCACCGAGGATGTTCTGCCGGGAACGCCTACTATGCTGACTTTTAAAACCCATGCTGACGCAGGCTCAATGTACAATACGCCAAACTGCTACTGCATCTATATGTGCGGCAAGGTATTTAAATGGCTGAAGAAAATGGGCGGCCTTTCTGCAATGAAAGAGCGCAATGAGAGAAAAGCGAAAATCCTCTATGATTTCCTGGATTCCAGCAGCCTGTTTAAAGGTACAGTGGTGCCGGAAGACCGATCCCTTATGAACGTACCGTTTATCACAGGAAATAAGGAACTGGACGCCAAATTTGTAAAAGAAGCCCAGGAAGCAGGATTTGAAAATCTGAAAGGACACCGGACTGTAGGCGGCATGAGAGCCAGCATTTACAATGCAATGCCGGTGGAAGGGGTAGAAGCCCTTGTGAACTTTATGAAGAACTTTGAAAAGGAGAATGGTTGATCATGTTTCAGTATCATTGCTTAAATCCCATCTCACCGGTGGGCCTGGAGAAATTTCCGGGAAAATATGAGAATACAGAGGAACTTGCCCAGGCAGACGCTATTTTGGTAAGAAGTGCAGATATGCACAGCCTGGAGCTTGCAGATAAGACCGTAGCTGTAGCCAGAGCCGGAGCAGGCGTAAACAATATCCCCCTGGAGGAAATGGCTAAAAAGGGCGTAGTTGTTTTCAACACTCCCGGCGCAAACGCCAATGGCGTAAAGGAAATGGTCATTGCAGGTATGCTTTTAGCTTCCAGAGATATCGTAGGTGGTATTGAATGGCTGGAACAGCAGGAGGCTTCTGAGGATATTGCCAAGAAGGCGGAGAAGCAGAAGAAAAAATTTGCCGGCTGTGAGATCAGCGGGAAAAAGCTGGGAATCATCGG
>ERZ1643250.236-NODE-236-length-66945-cov-6.637943_pt1 | contig 66945 bp, 54 predicted proteins | sample MGYA00579262_ERZ1643250 | MGnify/ENA primary metagenome ERZ1643250 (study PRJEB29033, sample SAMEA4952265) | chicken gut metagenome | biome: Broiler Chicken; feature: Gastrointestinal Tract; material: Caecum | place: Ireland | collected 2018 | study: Broiler...
TTTATAAATACTGCGAATTGTATTGAAAGTTGTTTTGTTATATAGTGTAATAGTAAACAGAAAATCTTCTTTGCAGAAGGGAAAGGAGAGCCGGAAATGCAGAAAAAATATGAGACAGTCGTATTCTGGGTACTTGACGAGATTGAAAGCGGAAATTTGAGCTACGGCGACCGGCTTCCTTCTGAAAAGGATCTGATGGAACAGTTTCAGGTCAGCCGTCAGACGGTCCGCAGAGCTCTGGAAGTCCTGGCGGAGAAAGGGGCGGTCGAAGGCAGACGGGGAAGCGGCACCTATGTGGCTGTCAACCGGAGACGCCGTGAGAAAAGGGAGATTCGGATCGCGGTGATGCCAACCTATGTGGACACCTACATTTTTCCTTCTATCATAAGGGGGATTGAATCTGTGTTTTCCAGGGAGGGCTGTACGCTTCAGCTTTCTGTGACCAATAATACAGTGGAGCGGGAGAGGATGTTTTTAAAAGAGTTCCTTCAGTCGCAGTCCATTGACGGTCTGATCGCGGAGACGGTAAAAAGCGGACTTCCCAGTCCAAATCTGGAACTGTACGAAAGTCTTGAGAAATCAGGGATTCCGGTTCTGTTTATCAACAGCTTTTACAGCGAACTTGACATTCCGCATATCAGTCTGAATGACAGAAAAGCCGGATATGCTGCCGCAAAACATCTTCTGGACTGCGGTCACACGCGGGTGGGAGGCATCTTTAAGGCAGACGACGGACAGGGGCATCTCCGCTACGCCGGATATACGGATGCTCTGATGGAGCGGGACATCAAGGTGCGCGGCAGCAAGATCACATGGATGGACTCAGAGGAGATCCGGGATATAGAGGAAGAGGCAGGACGCATACTCAAACGGCTGAAGGGCTGTACGGCCTGTGTATGCTACAACGATGAGATCGCAAACCATCTGGTGGGGATTCTGGAAAAAGCGGGGCTTCGGGTTCCGAGAGACATCTCTATCGTGGGGATTGATAATTCAAGCCTGGCTCAGTTCTGCAGCGTTCCCCTCACATCTGTCCGCAATCCGGTGGAGGAACTGGGACGTGCGGCTGCAGAGCGCATGGTCGCAAAGATCTGCAGAAACCAGGAAATGGAGACTGAGGAGTTCGAACCGGAACTTGTGATGCGTAATTCCGTCCGGGTGATAAGCGAGATATCGTGAAGCCGCAGAATGCAGAAAAGATTTTTGATAAAAACACCGGAAAAGGAACGGTGTTTAAAAATAGAAAGGAGATAAAATTATGCTGGAACAATTAAAAAAAGAAGTGTATGAGGCAAACATGCTGCTCCCCAAGTACAATCTTGTAACATTTACATGGGGAAATGTAAGCGGGATCGACAGAGAGTCAGGACTCTTTGTCATCAAGCCGAGCGGTGTGGAGTATGATCTTCTCAAACCGGAGGATATGGTTGTCATGGATCTTCAGGGCAACAAGGTAGAGGGAAGATACAATCCGTCTTCTGATACGCCGACGCATCTTGTACTGTACAACCGCTTTAAAGATATCGGCGGCGTTGTCCACACACACTCCGCATGGGCCACAAGCTGGGCTCAGGCAGGCCGCGACATCCCGTGCTACGGGACAACACACGCAGATTACATTTACGGTGAGATTCCCTGCGTGCGCAACCTGACAAAAGATGAGATTGAAGAAGCATATGAGAAAAATACGGGCGTTCTGATCGCAGACGAGTTCGAGGCGAGAAAGAAAGATCCAGTCGCAGTGCCGGCAGTGCTGTGCAAGAACCACGGCGTATTTACATGGGGCAAAGACGCGCATGAAGCGGTCCACAATGCAGTTGTCGCTGAGGAAGTGGCAAAGATGGCGGCAAGATGCGAGATGATCAACCCGCATGTGACACCGGCTCCCCAGGAACTCCAGGATAAACACTATTACAGAAAACACGGCGCAAACGCATACTACGGACAGAACAATTAAAAAGCAAATAGCAGGAGGTAAGAAATATGCTCAGACAAAAAGACTACAAATTCTGGTTCTGCACAGGATCACAGGACTTATACGGAGATGAGTGTCTTGCACACGTTGCAGAGCATTCTAAGATCATTGTGGAGAAAATCAACGAGTCCGGGATCCTTCCCTACGAAGTGGTCTGGAAGCCGACCCTGATCACAAACGAACTGATCAGAAAGACATTCAACGAGGCAAATATGGATGAGAACTGTGCAGGCGTTATTACATGGATGCACACATTTTCACCGGCAAAATCCTGGATCCTGGGACTTCAGGAGTACAGAAAGCCGCTGCTCCACCTGCACACACAGTTCAACCAGGAGATTCCTTATGATACCATTGACATGGACTTTATGAACGAGAACCAGTCCGCTCACGGAGACCGCGAGTACGGCCACATCTTCAGCCGGCTGGGTATCGAGCGCAAGATTGTTGTAGGGCACTGGACAGATGAGAATGTGCTGAAGAAGATCGCATCCTGGATGCGCACGGCAGTGGGAATTATTGAGAGCAGCCATGTTCGTGTTATGAGAATTGCGGACAATATGAGAAATGTTGCCGTAACAGAAGGCGACAAGGTAGAGGCTCAGATCAAGTTTGGCTGGGAGATCGACGCATATCCGGTCAACGAGATCGCAGAGGCGGTTGAGGCAGTCAGCGAGAGCGATGTAAAGGCGCTGGTTGACGAGTATTATGACACATACGAGATCCTTCTTGAAGGAAGAGATGCGGATGAATTCAGAAAACATGTGGCAGTACAGGCACAGATTGAGATTGGATTCGAGCGCTTCCTGGAGGAGAAAGATTATCAGGCGATCGTTACACACTTCGGCGATCTGGGCAGCTTAAAGCAGCTTCCGGGACTTGCTATCCAGAGACTGATGCAGAAGGGCTACGGCTTCGGCGGCGAGGGAGACTGGAAGACAGCAGCTATGGTCCGCATTATGAAGATCATGACACAGGGCATGAAGGATGCAAAAGGAACATCCTTTATGGAAGACTATACATACAATCTGGTGCCGGGCAAAGAAGGTATCCTTCAGGCCCATATGCTTGAGGTGTGCCCGACCATATCCGACGGACCCATCAGCATCAAGGTAAATCCGCTTTCCATGGGCGACAGAGAAGATCCGGCAAGACTGGTATTCACGGCGAAAGAAGGACCGGCGGTCGCAACATCCCTGATCGACCTGGGCGACAGGTTCCGTCTGATCATCAATGATGTTAACTGCAAGAAGACAGAGAAGCCCATGCCGAAGCTTCCGGTTGCGACGGCATTCTGGACGCCGGAGCCGAACCTGCAGACAGGCGCTGAGGCGTGGATCCTCTGCGGCGGCGCGCACCACACGGCATTCTCCTACGACCTGACGTCCGAGCAGATGGGAGACTGGGCGGCAGCTATGGGTATCGAGGCTGTTTATATTGACAAGGATACGACGATCCGCAATCTGAAGAACGAACTGAGATGGAACAGCATTGCATTCAGGAAATAGATTCGTATTATGATCGGGCCTGAACAGCAGCTATAGCAGCAGACAGCAGCGGCAGCCTGCCGCTGTCTGCTTTACAACCCGCTGATCCGACGGTATAATGACTGTATGGCGCGCAGTCATATAAAAAGATATAAAAAGTCGGAAAAGGAGTAAAAAACATGAGTATAAAAATTGGTATTGCAGGCTATGGGAATCTCGGCAGAGGCGTAGAGTGCGCGGTGAAACAGAACCCGGACATGACGCTTGCGGCAGTGTTTACCCGCAGAAATCCAGAGGACGTGCAGATCCTCACAGAGGGTGTGCCGGTGTGCCGGATCGAGGACGCGGCAGAGTGGAAAGATAAGATCGACGTGATGATCCTCTGCGGCGGCAGCGCTACGGATCTCCCGGAGCAGACGCCGGCGCTTGCCAGGATGTTCAATGTCATTGACAGCTTTGACACCCATGCGAGGATCCCGGAACATTTTGCAAATGTAGACGCAGCTGCAAAAGAAGGCGGAAAAACAGGCATTATTTCCGTAGGCTGGGATCCGGGCATGTTCTCTCTGAACAGACTTTATGCTAACGCCATCCTTCCAGACGGAAAGGATTATACATTCTGGGGAAAAGGTGTCAGCCAGGGTCATTCTGACGCTGTCCGCCGGGTGGCGGGCGTAAAGGACGCCAGACAGTATACGATTCCTGTGGAGTCGGCCCTTGAGGCGGTCCGCGCGGGAGAAAATCCTGAACTTTCAACAAGAGAAAAGCATACAAGAGAATGCTTCGTCGTGTTGGAGGAAGGCGCGGATGCGGCGAAGGTTGAGGAAGAGATCAGGACCATGCCGAATTATTTCGCAGATTACGACACTACCGTACACTTTATCAGCGAAGAGGAACTGCAGAAAAACCACAGCGGCATTCCCCACGGCGGCTTTGTATTACGAAGCGGAAAGACGGGATGGGACGGAGAAAACAGCCATCTGATCGAGTACAGCCTGAAGCTGGACTCTAATCCGGAGTTTACTGCATCTGTCCTTGTGGCATACGCAAGAGCAGCCAGCAGGCTTTCTCAGGAAGGCGTGTCTGGATGCAAAACTGTATTTGATATCGCACCGGCTTATCTGAGTGAAAAGAGCGGGGAAGAATTAAGAAAAATGATGCTGTAGAAGCGGCGTCTGCCCTTCGGATGCAGGCAGGCAAAGCTGCCTGCGCCGGCGGGAATATAAAATCTGCCAGGAGCAGGAAGAAAAAAGGAGGAAACAAAGATGCGCAGTATTGAAGAGATCAAAGAAGCCATCAGCACAGGAAAGGCATGTCTTGGAATCGAGTTTGGTTCAACCAGGATCAAAGCGGTGCTGATCGACGTGGACAAGGCTCCCATTGCTTCCGGAACCTATGACTGGGAGAACAGATATGTGGATCACATCTGGACCTACAGTGAAGAGGATATCTGGAACGGACTCCAGGGATGTTACCAGGATCTGGCGAAAGATGTAGAGAAAAAATACGGTGAGAAGCTCACAAAGCTTGCCGGAATCGGATTCAGTGCTATGATGCACGGATATCTGGCATTTGACGAGAAAGGGGATATGCTTGTTCCCTTCCGTACATGGAGAAACACAATTACAGGAGAGGCGTCTGAAAAGCTTTCCGAGCTGTTCCAGTACCATATCCCGCAGCGTTGGAGCATCGCGCATCTTTACCAGGCGGTCTTAAACGGAGAGGAGCATGTCAAAGACGTTCGTTTCATCACCACACTGGCAGGATACATCCACTGGAAACTGACAGGCGAGAAGGTGCTTGGAAATGGTGACGCTTCCGGTATGTTCCCCATGGATGTGAAAGCAAAAGATTACGACAGCGCTATGATTGAAAAATTTGACGCTCTTGTAGCCGATAAGGGATATCCGTGGAAATTAAAAGAAATCCTGCCGAAATCTCTCCTTGCAGGAGAAAACGCAGGATATCTGACAGAGGAAGGAGCAAAACTCCTTGACACAACAGGAACCCTGGAAGCAGGCATTCCGCTCTGCCCGCCGGAAGGTGACGCCGGAACCGGAATGACAGCTACAAACAGCGTTGCTGTAAGAACAGGTAATGTATCTGCAGGAACCAGTGTATTTGCCATGGCAGTTCTTGAGAAAGATCTGACAAAACCGTACGAGGAGATCGACCTTGTTACGACTCCGTCAGGAGACCTGGTTGCTATGGTCCACTGCAACAACTGTACATCAGACCTGAACGCATGGGTAGGTCTTTTCAAAGAATATACAGAGTGCCTGGGAATTGAGCCTGATATGAATAAAATCTTCTCAACCCTGTATAACAAGGCTCTTGAGGGAGACGCTGACTGCGGCGGACTTCTTGCATACAATTACTTCTCAGGAGAGCACATCACAGGATTTGAGGAGGGACGTCCGCTCTTTGTCCGCTCACCTGAGAGTAAGTTCAACCTGGCTAACTTTATGAGAGTTCACCTGTACACCTCTCTTGGTGCCCTTAAGACAGGTATGGATATCCTTCTTAAGAAAGAGCACGTAAAACTGGACAAGATGCTGGGACACGGCGGTCTGTTCAAGACAAAAGGCGTTGGACAGAGAATCCTGGCAGGCGCGATCGACACTCCGGTTTATGTCATGGAGACAGCAGGAGAAGGCGGCGCATGGGGAATCGCTCTTCTGGCTGATTACATGGTAAACAAAGCAGACGGTGAGTGCCTGACGGACTACCTTGACAACAAGGTATTCCACGACGCAGCAGGTTCAGGAATGGATCCGGTGCCGGAAGATGTAGAAGGGTACGAGAAGTTCATGGAGAACTACAGAAAGGGCCTTGCGATCGAGAGAGCGGCCGTAGATGTTCAGATCTAACCGCTGACATACATAATGGGGAAGGCAGGAAATTTCCTCCTTCCTCATTCTTCTGAAATATTTATAACAGAGCGCTGCTCCATAGAGATGAGTCATTCATCTATGGAGCAGCGCTCCGTTGTTACGTCTGAAAACAGAAACCGGACCCGGCGAGCCTTATCAACTGGTTTTGCCATTAAAAATACTTGTACATCAAATCATTTAGTGCTATGATAATCCTGTTCAGCTGAACGGGAAATTGAAAATCTGAAAGGAAACAGGAAAACGTGACCTACAAAGAAGCAAGGGTATATTTGGACGAAATGTCGAAATACGGAAGTGTACTTGGCTTGGAGACGATTCGAGGTCTGTTGCGTGAACTTGGGAATCCCCAGGATGATCTGAAGTTCATACATATTGCAGGGACGAACGGCAAGGGATCTGTGCTTGCATACACTTCAACAATATTAAGTGAGGCAGGCTATAGGATCGGGCGGTATGTTTCACCAACAGTAGTTTCCTATCTGGAGCGGATCCAGGTTGACGGAGAATGGATACCGGAGACCGAATTCGCTGAACTTACAGAAGTTGTAAAACATGCTATTGCCCGGCTTAAGGCGGCTGGAGAACCGGCCCCTACAGTCTTTGAGACAGAGACGGCAATAGCTTTTTTATATTTCAGGAAGAAAAACTGCGATCTGGCAGTGATCGAGGCGGGACTCGGCGGGGCGCTGGACGCCACCAATATCATACAGAATACTGTCTGTGCAGTCTTTTCAAGTATCAGCCTGGATCACCTGGGCGTGATCGGGGACACGCTGGAAGAGATTGCAGAAAACAAAGCCGGTATTCTGAAACCGGGCTGTACGGCAGTATCAGCCCGCCAGAAGGACAGCGCAGAACAGATCCTGCGCAGACGGGCCGGAAAGTACGGCTGCAGGTATGTGCAGGCCGAGCCGGAGAGAGCAGAGATCATGCGGGAGGATTACCGGGGCATTCGGTTCTCTTATAAAGAATTCGGAGAGGTACGCACCAATATGGCCGGGAGGAACCAGATTGAGAATGCTGTGACTGCGCTGGAAACAATCCGGGCTCTGAGGGGCCTGGGATATGAGATTGGAAATGACGCTGTAAAGCGGGGCATTGAGCGGACGGCATGGCCAGGGAGATTCAGCTGCATTGGCGAAAATCCTGTCTTCATTCTGGACGGGGCTCACAATGAAGATGCGGCGCTGAAACTCAGGGAATCTGTTGAAGCGTATTTCAGCGGGCGTCGTCTGATCGGCATTATGGGTGTTTTTAAAGATAAAGAGTATGAAAAAATAGCGCGGATCATGGGACCAATCCTGTCTGTCGTCTACCCGGTGGCTCTCCCGGACCGGGAGAGAGGCCTGCCGCCGGAGAGGCTTGCTGAAGCTTTGAAGCCGCACTGTCCATGCGTGAGGGCACCGGAGGAAAGGACGGAGCAGGAAGCAGCCGTGGTTCAGGCAGTGCAGGGGGCGCTTGCGGAGGCGGGCGAAAAAGATGTGATCCTTGCTTTCGGATCACTGTCTTATCTGCACCAGATAAAAGAAGCATATGACGAGGCAGGGCAGTGTCCGGCCGGAAAAGAGGGATGAGAGATGATAGATCACAAAAAGATAGAGCAGGCAGTGATGCTTTTTCTTGAAGGGATTGGAGAAGATGTCTGCCGGGAAGGGTTAAAAGAGACGCCGGAGAGGATTGCCAGAATGTGCGGGGAGCTGTATGGAGGAATGGAAGAGGATGCGGCCGTACATCTGTCGAAAACATTTTCTGTGGACAGCAGCGAGATGGTGATCGAAAAAGATATTACATTTTATTCTACCTGTGAACATCATATCCTGCCATTTTATGGAAAGGTTCATATCGCTTATATTCCCGACGGAAAGGTAGTGGGACTGAGCAAGCTGGCCAGGACGGTGGAAGTGTTTGCCAGAAGGCTTCAGCTCCAGGAGCAGCTGACCGGACAGATCGCGGATGCGCTGATGGAATCCATGCAGCCAAAAGGCGCGCTTGTTATGATCGAGGCGGAGCATATGTGCATGACCATGCGGGGCATCAAAAAGCCCGGCAGCAGGACTGTGACTCTGGCGAAACGGGGAGTGTTCGAGACAGACTCCGCGCTGGAAGAACGGTTTTTCCGGATGATGCGGGCAGAACGGTGAGAATGGCGGCGGGCGGATGCTGTACGTCAGGAGTAAAAAGGAGAACAGAGAACATTGGAAAGAGTAAATGCAATACTGGCCCACCCTTTATATCAGAAATATTACCGGAGGCTTGAGAAACTGGAACAGGGAAGGATATTCTGCCGTCATCAGATGCCTCATCTGTTGGATGTAGCCCGGATCGCTTACATTACCAGCCTGGAACACAATATGGGATTGGAAAAGGAGCTGGTTTATGCAGCGGCCATTCTCCATGACATTGGGAAATGTGCCCAGTATGAGGAGGGCATACCCCACGAGCAGGCCGGGGAACAGTTTGCGGCGGAGATACTGGCTGCCCTTCCTGAGGACCATGCATTTTCCGGGGAGGAAAAGAAGATGATCCTGACGGCCATCCGGGGACACCGGAAGCTGCGGGAAAATCCAGAGCCTCTGGAATGGCTCCTGTACACAGGAGATAAGGCTTCGCGGATGTGCTTTGCCTGCCCGGCGGAGGGAGAATGTGACTGGAGCACGGGAAAAAAGAATATGGAGATAATAATATGATCATAGGCGGAAAAGAATTTGATACAGAACATCAGACATATATCATGGGCATCTTAAACGTAACGCCGGATTCCTTTTCGGACGGCGGCAGGTACAGCCGGCTTGACGCGGCTCTCTCCCATGCAGAGAAGATGATAAAAGAAGGGGCAGATATCATTGACGTGGGCGGAGAGTCCACGCGGCCGGGGCATGTGCAGATCACAGACGAGGAGGAAACAGAGAGAGTTGTCCCGATCATCGAGGCGCTGAAAAAGGAGTTTGACATCCCTGTATCCGTGGATACATATAAAAGCAGGGTCGCCCGCGCGGCGCTCACCGCCGGGGCGGATCTGGTAAATGACATCTGGGGCCTGAAATATGATCCTGATATGGCGGCAGTTATCGCAGAGAGCGGCGCGGCATGCTGCCTGATGCACAACCGGGAGAGCGTGGACTATGTACGGTTTATCCCCGAATTTCTGGATGATATGCGGGAATGTGTGCGGCTTGCTGACGAGGCCGGAATTGCCCGGGACAGGATCCTTCTCGACCCGGGTGTGGGGTTTGGCAAGACGTACGAGATGAATCTTGAGATCATCAGCCGCCTGGATATCATGCATGAACTGAAACTTCCCATCCTCCTTGGCACTTCCAGAAAATCAGTGATCGGCCTGACGCTTGATCTGCCGGCACAGGAACGGGAAGAGGGCACTCTGGTCACGACAGTCTTCGGGGTGCAGAAAGGGTGCGCGTTTGTGCGGGTGCATGACGTGGAGAAGAATAAACGGGCAGTGAAGATGACCCGGGCACTGATGCAGTATGAATCGGCCAGACCAGAAAAGCAGAAATAAAAAACAGGAGTATAGAGAAATATTTATGTTTAAAAATGAAGGAAATCTTGACCGGGTCCGAATCCTGGATCTGGAGGTATTTGCCAACCACGGGGTATTTCCTGAGGAGAATGCCCTGGGACAGAAATTTGTTGTATCGGCTGATCTTTATACGGATACGCGCAGGGCGGGCAGAACGGATGAATTGACAGACTCTGTTCACTACGGAGAGGTCAGCGCGTTTATCAGCCTGTATCTGAAAAAGCATACATTTAAACTGCTGGAGAGCGCGGCAGAGAGCCTGGTGGAAGAGCTGCTGCTGAAATATCCGGCTGTCCATAAAGTGAGATGTGAGATCAAGAAGCCCTGGGCTCCGATCCGGCAGTCATTGAAGACCGTAAGCGTGGAGATCCTGCGGGAAAGACATACTGCCTATATTGCGCTTGGCTCAAATATGGGCGATAGGGAAAATTACATAAAAGATGCCATAAAAGCGCTGAACGATATCAGAGAATGTCAGGTGCAGCAGGTGTCGGAACTGATCGAAACCGCGCCGTACGGAGTGACAGACCAGGACAATTTCCTGAACGGATGCCTGGAACTTGAGACACTCCTGACGCCGGAAGAACTGCTAAAAGAACTGAACCGGATCGAGGCTGAGGCAGGACGTGAGCGCCGGATCCACTGGGGACCGAGAACGCTGGATCTGGATATTATCTTTTATGATGACCGGATCGTAGAGGAAAATGGACTGTGCATCCCCCATGTGGATATGCACAAGAGAAAATTTGTGCTTGAGCCTCTGGCGCAGATCGCGCCATATAAGAGGCATCCGGTGTATGGGAAAACGGTGAAAGAAATGCTGGAGGACCTGCAATGTGAATGAGCAGGCCCTACAGTTCTGTGAGCGGCCGGATTTTATATCCCATCTCCTCCCATTTCTGTATCAGTTCATCCAGTATTTGTGCATTGGTATCCGACGTACTGTGGAGAAGTACGATCGCTCCCGGATGGATCCTGCCCAGAAGTTTTTCGAAAGCCGCCTCCTTTGTGGGCTGGTCGTTATCATACCAGTCCACGTAGGCCAGACTCCAGAAAAATGTTTTATAGCCCAGTTCCTGTGCCATTTTAAGGTTGGATTCGCTGTATTTGCCCTGGGGAGGCCGGTAAAATTTTGTCATTTCTTCTCCTGTTGCATCACGGTAAGCGTCTTCTACGTCTACCAGTTCTTTTTTAAAAGCATCCATTGTTGCGATCTGAGACATGTCCGGGTGATGCCATGTGTGATTTCCGACGATATGTCCTTCTTGGGCCATTCGCTTTACAAGTTCCGGCTCAGACTCTATGTAAGTGCCTACGACAAAAAATGTGGCGGATACGTTATGCTTTTTCAGGGTGTCCAAGATGGACGCGGTATTTCCGTTTTCGTAACCGGCGTCGAAAGTGAGATAGAGTACTTTTTCGTCGGTCTGTTCCGCGTAGAAAGCATCGTACTGCGCCAGTTCTTCAAATGTTGCATTCCCGGCAGGTGTCTTTCCTTCTTCTTGAAAGCTAAGACCCCAGTTCCCCTCCGCGGAGGAGGCGGTGACAGTGGCAGAGGCGGCATCTGTCTGCTTATCCAGGGCCAGCTTTTGAGCAGCGATTCCGGCGGCGGCTCCGAGAAGATAGGCGGCTGTCAGAATCATCAGAACCATTCCCGCTCTTCCTGAGGAAACAGATTCTTTTAAGAACTTCCCGGTCCTGCGGAGTGAAAATTGTTTCATAAAAGATTCATCGCTTTCTGTTTTTAACAGTATATGAGGCGATCGGGCCCTGACATGCAGAAAAGCAGCATGGATATGGACATTTACAGAAAAGGATGATACAGTGAGAGAGGATGCGCCGGGCAGATATGGCGTCGTCCTGATTTTGCAGAAGAAAATGGAGTGTTAAGATGGAGAGATCAGTTTTATTTTTTGATATTGACGGGACCGTGTTAAGCGAAGTTACCGGACAGGTGCCAGAGAGTGCTGTGCGGGCATTTAAAGCGGCTCAGGAGGAGGGGCATTTGCTGTTTATCAATACAGGAAGGACTGCCTGTTGTGTCCCTTCAACAATCCGAAAATACAGGTTTGACGGCTATCTGTGCGGCTGTGGGACATACATTTCCTATAAAGATGAGGAAATTTTTTACAGTTCTATTGAAAGAAACAGGGGTAAGGATATTATTAACAAATTAGTGGAATGCAGACTCACAGGTGTTGCGGAAGCAAGAGATGATGTATTTTTCCCTGAACGTGTGACATCATATGACGGTCTGGAATCCTTCCGCCGCTCCTTCCGAAAATACGGCATAGGCGTGGAACAGCCTCTGGAACGGGGGGATTTTATTTATGATAAAATGTTTATTTATGCAAATGAAAAGAGTGATCTGCAGACTTTCTTTGCATTCATAGCAGATGATATGGACGCCATAGACCGGGGAGACGGTACCTATGAGATTATTCAAAAGGGCCGTTCCAAAGGAACTGCCTGTGAACAGGTTTTGAAACTGCTTGGAATTCCGAAGGAGAGAGCGTACGTTTTTGGCGACAGCAGCAATGATCTGGATATGTTCCGTTTCGCGGATCACGCAGTGGCAATGGGAAAACATGCAGATGTGCTGGAGCCGTATACAGAGTTTGTGACAAAGACCGTAGAAGAAGACGGGCTGGAATATGCAATGAAACATTACGGATTGATCCATTAAATTTATTTATATTTATCTGTGAGAAGGGGCACTTGGCTTTCCGGGATTGAAAATGGAAAACGATATTGTATCTTTGAACAATGCAAAAATAGCTATATACCGCTCCCTACGGTCGGGATGCAGATGCCCCTCCAATACTGCGCCGGCAATTCCGGGCGGGCAGATTCCACGCAAATAGAAGAGCGAAGAGTTGTTATACTCTTCACTCAATATCACAAATTGGAAATCAAATTGTACTTTTGCCGTTGAAGAACGAGATATCGGAAGCATAAATGTAACTGTTCCCTATATCGTGGAGGAGCACCAGATTCAGGTTCCCGTTCAGATTTTTCTTGTCCAGCCGGATGGCCTCCATAAGTTTGGAGACGGAAAGACCGCAGGATGAAGGAAGCCCGTAGATATCCAGGGCATTTTTGATCTTTTCTGCGCAGCCCTTTGCAGAAAGTCCCCTGGCCTCCGCCATTTTTGTGATCTGATACATACCGATCCCGACTGCCTCGCCGTGGCTTTCTCTCTCATAATGATGATATTGCTCGATCGTATGGGCCAGCGTATGGCCGAAGTTAAGAAGCATACGCTCTCCGGTGTCAAACTGATCCGCTTCGACTACAATTCGTTTGATATCCACGCAGCGGGCAATAATGGAGGGAAGTTCTTCCTTCAGGTCGGCAAAAGAACTGTGGGAGCAGAGCGTTTCAAATAGAGCCGCATCTTTGATGCAGCCGTATTTTATTACCTCGCCCATGCCGTCGTTGACAAAATGTCCCGGCAAAGTGTCCAGGACCAGGGGATCGATCAGAACCATTTTCGGCTGAAAAAAAGCACCTACCAGATTTTTCCCCTGGGGGAGATCGACTGCAACTTTTCCGCCGACAGAAGAGTCCACCTGGGCGAGAAGAGACGTGGGAATCTGTACCAGACGGACGCCCCGCAGATAACTGGAAGCGGCAAAGCCTGCCAGATCACCGATGACCCCGCCGCCCAGTGCGATGATCAGATCACTTCGGGAAAACTTTGCTTCAAGAAGCGCTGAATAAATCTCAGGCAGCGAATGGAAATTCTTGGTCGGCTCCCCATGAGGCAGAATAAGCGTGTGGCATTCATATTCCTTTAAAGAAGAAAGGAGAGTCTGCCCATAGAGGGGGAACACATTGTCATCTGAAATGATCATAATACGTTTCCCACTAAAAACCTGGGGAAGTAAGTCCCCACATTTCGAAATAATCCCATTTTCAATATAAATAGGGTAAGAATTTTCACCTAAATTAACTGATAATTTCATAAATTGTTTTTCCTCTTTTTCAAAAGGGGACTGACCCCTTTAAAAAACTTTTCCAACAACTTGTGCAATTTCTTTTACCTGTCTGAGAAGCGCCTCGTATTTTTCCGGTTTGAGCGACTGCGCTCCGTCGCACAGCGCGCATTCGGGGTTGTTGTGTACCTCGATCATCAGTCCGTCTGCGCCTGCCGCTACTGCGGCTTTTGCCATCGGCTCTACCAGCCACCATTTTCCGCCGGCGTGGCTTGGGTCTACGACGACCGGAAGATGTGTTTTTTTGCGCAGGACGGGGATGCTCTGCAGATCGAGAGTATTCCTTGTAAAGGTCTCGAAGGTGCGGATTCCGCGCTCGCACAGGATGACGTTTTCATTTCCGGAAGCCATGATGTACTCGGCGGACATGATCCACTCTTCATATGTGGCGTTAAGGCCTCTTTTTAAGAGGATAGGGCGTTTTACCTGGCCCAGCTGTTTGAGAAGATCGAAGTTCTGCATGTTGCGGGCTCCAATCTGGATCAGGTCTACTTTTTCATTAAACACATCCAGATATTGGGGAGACATAAGCTCTGTCACGATGGGAAGTCCTGTCTCTTCTTTTACCGCGCACAGGATGTCAAGCCCTTCCAGACCCAGCCCCTGGAAAGAGTAGGGGCTTGTTCTCGGCTTGAATGCGCCGCCCCGAAGCATATTTGCCCCGGCGGCCTTTACTGCTTTTGCAACCTCAAGTACCTGCTCGAAGGATTCTACGGAGCACGGCCCGGCGATCAGGCCCATATGGCCGTCTCCGAATTTCACTCCCGAAACATCTATAACAGAGTTTTCAGGGTGAAATGCGCGGTTTGCCAGTTTGTAAGGCTCCTGCACATGCATAACCTTATCCACCGAACTGTCCACTTCAAAAAGACGGGGATCGATGAGCGTAGTGTCTCCGATACATCCGATAATTGTCATTTCTGTACCGCGCACAATGTGGGTGTCCAGGCCTCTGGTCTTGACAAGATTCTCTACGCGGGTTATATTTTCTTCTGTTGTATGTGGTTTTAATACAATAATCATATCTTTTCCTCCAGGTGTCTAAACTATATGTGTAATTGATACAAACTGATCAACAGTAACTTCACACTGTAAAATTTTATCTGTTTAAAGTGTGAAAACATATGTATCATAAAACATTGGCGCTGGAATGTCAATATTTTTCGGAAAGGAATGTCGTGGTTCACGGCTGCGATAAAGGGTTAAATGAATTTATGAAAATTATCAGACAGATAGGGATTATTTTTACTATCTGCTGGCTCAGTCAGATTATAGAAAGTGTCCTGCCATTTGCATTTCCGGCAAGTGTAACAGGCATGGCACTTCTATTTATCTGCCTGGCGGCGGGAATCCTTAAAATAGAGCATGTGCAGGAAAAAGCGGATTTTCTTTTGGAGAATATGGCCTTTTTCTTTATTCCTGCAGGAGTGAGTATTGTAAATTATTTCGGGCTTCTGAAAAGTTCAGCTGTACAGATCGTGATCATCTGCGTGATCTCTACAATTATAACTTTTGCAGTTACAGCGTACAGTGTAATGCTGACCATAAGATGGATGAACAGGAGGAAACAGGATGAATGAGTTGACGGCGTCCCCCTATTTTGGAGTGGCGTTAAGTGTGATTGCCTTTGGAATCGGTGTAAAACTTCAGCAGAAACTGAAAACACCGGTGTGCAATCCGCTGATCATCGCCATTGTCCTCATTGTCGGGGTGCTGCTTATATTTAAAATTCCTTATGACGCCTATAATGAAGGCGGACAGATCATCAATATGTTTCTGGCGCCGGCCACTGCGTGTCTCGCGGTAGCAATATACAGCAAACTGAAAATATTGAAGAAATACTGGTTCCCTGTCCTGGTAGGCTGCACGGCCGGTTCTGCGGCATCTATGGCCAGCGTGTACGGGCTCTGCCGCCTGTTTGGGCTGGATCAGAACCTCACCGTATCACTGCTTCCGAAGTCGGTGACTACTCCGATCGCCGTAAGCGTGGCAGAACCAAACGGGGGAGTGGTACCTGTTACGGTTGTGGCGGTGATCTTTACCGGAATACTGGGCAGTATATTTGCTCCTTTTCTGATCCGTCTGTTCCGGGTAAAAGACCCGGTGGCTGCAGGACTGGCGATCGGAGCTTCCAGTCATGCGGTAGGCACGTCAAAAGCAGTGGAACTGGGGGAGACGGAAGGAGCCATGAGCGGGCTTGCGATCGGAATCTGCGGGATTATCACAGTGATCTTCTCTATGATCATTTTCTGATCCCTACATTAATTTACAGGAAATTCTTTGACGAGAAACAAAAAGGAAACCATTGGTATCTGAGGAGGGACTATTGTGAAAAAGGATGCAGGCTATACGATCAAACGGGCCCGCAGGCTTCCGGTGATCTTAATAGGCGAAGGCCTTCTGACAGGCGCGGCGGCAGGTCTTGTGGTGCTGCTGTATCGGATCGCTCTTACATACGCCGGGCGGTGGCTGAATGCGATCGTACATTTTATAGAAGGAAATGCGATGAAAACGGCAGGCTGGTTCCTTGTGCTTTTTCTCCTTGCGCTGCTTACGGGCAAACTGGTGAAGTGGGAGCCGATGATCTCAGGAAGCGGCATCCCACAGGTGGAAGGAGAGATTCTGGGGAAACTGAACCAGAACTGGAAAAGGGTGCTTCCGGCCAAATTTCTGGGCGGCTTTCTGTGTCTGCTGGGCGGGCTTTCGCTGGGGAGAGAGGGACCTTCCATTCAGCTGGGCGCCATGACAGGGCAGGGCATCTCCCGGGTCCTGAACCGGGGAAAAACGGAGGAAAAATACATTATGACATGCGGCGCCAGCGCGGGACTGGCCGCAGCCTTTCATGCACCTTTGGCGGGCATGATGTTTTCTTTGGAGGAGATCCACAAAGGATTTTCCGTGACAATACTGGTATCAGTCATGACGGCCTCTGTGACGGCAGATTATATTTCATCCTGCATTATCGGTCTGGATCCGGTGTTCCAGTTTCGCCTGGAACATGTACTTCCGCAGAATTACTACTGGCTACTGATCGTTCTGGGTATCTTTCTGGGAGTTATGGGCGTGCTGTATAATAAGGGGATGCTCAAAGCCCAGGAACTGTACAAGAAATGGAAATGGCTGGATGAGACAAAACGGCTGATAATCGCTTTTATGGCAGCAGGCATTATGGCGGTTGTCATGCCATCCGTTCTGGGAAGCGGGGGAGATCTTATCGTATCGCTGACAGAAGGAGAAATGATCCTGTCCGCAGTGCTTCTTACTTTTGTGGCGAAATTTCTGTTTTCCGCGGTGAGTTTCGGCTCGGGAGCGCCAGGAGGTATTTTCTTCCCGCTCCTGATTCTTGGAGCACTTCTTGGAGGCGCGTTTTCCATGGTATGTGTGGAACTTATCGGAATAGATCCGGTGTATATCAATAATTTCGTACTGCTGGCAATGGCCGGGTATTTTACGGCCATAGTCAGAGCGCCTATTACCGGAATAATCCTTCTCTTTGAAATGTCCGGCTCTGTCAGTCAGATGCTTTCCCTTGCGATCGTATCCGTAGCGGCATATATAACGGCCACGCTGCTCAAATCCGAGCCCATTTATGACAGTCTGCTGGGAAGGCTCCTGGAGGGAAAAGAGAAGAAAAACGGAGGCGGTGCGCCGGGACGCCAGAAGATGCTGAGTGAATTTGTGATCATGAGCGGCTCCGTTTTAGAGGGGCGCATGGTGATGAACATACACTGGCCGGGCAACTGTCTGCTGGTGGCGGTGGAGCGGGGCGGGAAAGAGCTGATCCCGCGGGGCAAAACCCGGCTTGAAGCCGGCGACCGTCTGACAGTTCTGACAGATGAGAGGGATGCCGGATATGTACATGACAAATTAGAAAACTTATGTTATACTTCAATTTAGAACTGAGAGAAATCAAAGGAGCCATACAGATATGAAAAGAGTATTGTTAAAGCTGAGCGGTGAAGCGCTGGCAGGCGATAAAAAGACCGGATTTGACGAGGCTACCTGCATCGGTGTTGCAAAGCAGGTAAAGCAGCTTGTGGACGCCGGGATCCAGGTTTCAATCGTGACCGGAGGAGGCAATTTCTGGAGAGGCCGGACCAGCGAGACGATCGACCGGACGAAGGCGGATCAGATCGGAATGCTGGCTACGGTGATGAATTGTATCTACGTTTCGGATATTTTCCGGTATGAGGGGATGAAGACAGAAGTGTTTACTCCGTTTGTCTGCGGGTCATTTACATCGCTGTTTTCAAAAGACGCCGCAGTGGAAGCAATGGAAGAAGGAAAAGTGATCTTCTTTGCCGGAGGGACCGGCCATCCGTATTTTTCAACGGATACCGGGGCAGTTCTGCGGGCCATTGAAATTGAAGCAGACGCTATGCTTCTGGCAAAGGCTATCGACGGAATCTATGACAGCGATCCGAAAGTAAATCCAGATGCGGTAAAATACGATGAAATTTCCATCCAGGAAGTGATTGACAAGAAACTCGCGGCAGTCGACCTGACAGCGTCTATCCTCTGCCTTGAGAATAAAATGCCCATGCTCGTATTTGGACTGAACGAGGCGAACAGTATCGTGGAGACGATGAGCGGGAACTTTACGGGAACAAAAGTAACAGTGTAGGAGGATTTTACCATGAATGAAAGACTGACCACATATGACAGCAAAATGACAAAGACACTCAACAACCTTGACGCAGAACTGGCGACCATCCGTGCAGGGCGGGCAAATCCCCATGTGCTGGACAAGCTGACAGTCGATTACTACGGGGTTCCCACTCCGATCCAGCAGGCAGCCAACGTGTCTGTTCCAGAGGCCCGCATGATCCAGATACAGCCCTGGGAGAAGAGCCTGTTAAAAGCCATTGAAAAAGCGATACTCACATCAGATATCGGTATTAATCCGACCAATGACGGTTCCAGCATCCGCCTTGTTTTCCCAGAACTTACGGAAGAGCGCAGAAAAGAACTGGCAAAAGATGTGAAGAAAAAAGGCGAGGGAGCAAAAGTTGCGGTGCGTAATATCCGCAGAGACGGAAACGTGGCCTTTAAAAAACTGAAAGGCACAGAGGTTTCTGAGGACGAGATTAAGGATCTGGAGGACGAACTTCAGAAACTGACGGACAAATATATAGAAAAAATAGATAAGATGGTCGAGGCAAAATCAAAAGAGATTATGACGGTGTAATCCGCAGCGCATACAGAAGGGGGCTTTCAAATCAGGGCTCCCTTTTGCATGGGTGCTTCGCATGGAGATATTGTATGCAGCAAAGCGGACATATGCGCTGGGATGTTTTGGTGTATCCGCTTTATGAATAGGGGAAAGAATCATGAAGGTACCGCAGCATATTGCGATTATTTTAGATGGAAACGGGCGCTGGGCCAAAGCAAAAGGGATGCCGAGAAATTACGGACATGCCCAGGGCAGTAAAAATGTGGAGAGAATCTGTGAGGAAGCATGGCGGATGGGGATTAAATACCTGACAGTGTATGCATTTTCCACAGAGAACTGGAGCCGTCCGTCCGGCGAGGTGGCGGCTCTGATGAAACTGCTCCGTAACTATATGAAGACCTGTCTGAAGACAGCGGAAAAAAATGATATGAAGATCCGGGTGATCGGTGACATAGAGCCTCTGGATGAGGATATTAAGAGCAGGATCAGGGAGCTGGAGGCGGCGACGGTAAATAACGGCAGCCTGAATTTTACGATAGCGCTCAATTACGGAAGCCGGGATGAGATTGTCCGCGCTGCCAGGAAGATGTCAAGGGACTGCGCAGAGGGAAGGATTGACCCGGACAGCATTGATGAGTCAGTATTTGAATCCTATCTCGACACCCACGGCATCCCGGATCCGGATTTGATGATCCGCACAAGCGGAGAACAGAGACTGTCCAATTATCTTCTCTGGCAACTGGCCTACGCGGAGTTTTATTTTACGGATGTGCCCTGGCCTGATTTTACAAAGGAAGAACTGGTAAAGGCAGTGGAAGAATACAATCACCGACACAGACGATTCGGAGGCGTAGAGGAGGGACAGGAAGATGTTTAAAACACGGCTGTTAAGTGGAATAATGCTGGTGATCATTGCACTGGTCACAGTGATCACAGGAGGAGACGTTCTCTTTTTTGTACTGCTCGCTGTCAGCCTTCTTGGCATGACAGAACTCTATAAAGTATTTGGAATTGAAAAGAAGCCTCCGGGTACAGTCGGCTATCTGGCCGCGATCGCTTACTACGCGCTTCTGTATTTTCAGCAATACCTTCCGGGCGAGAAACTGAACTGGTTTATGATGCTGTTCATGGCGTTCCTGATCTGTCAGATGGCGGTTCTTGTATTTGCCTATCCGAAATATAATACACAGCAGATACTCGCGGCATTTTTCGGAATGTTTTATGTGGCGGTCATGCTGTCCTACATCTATCAGACCAGGATCCTTCCTGGGGGCGTGTTTACAGTATGGCTTGTATTTGTCTGCTCCTGGGGATGCGATACCTGCGCCTACTGTGTGGGAATGTTGATCGGAAAGCATAAGATGGCGCCCATATTAAGCCCGAAAAAATCGGTGGAAGGCGGAATTGGCGGTATTTTGGGAGCAGCTTTGATCGGCGTGCTCTATGGTCTGGCCATCAATTACTGGGGCAGTGCGGATGCAGATCTGCTGACTTATGCTGTGATCGGAGCGGCAGGAGGAGCGATTTCCCAAATCGGCGATCTGGCTGCATCGGCGATCAAGCGGTATCACAATATCAAGGATTACGGAAAGCTGATCCCCGGACACGGGGGAATTCTGGATCGGTTTGACAGCGTGATCTTTACGGCTCCGATCATCTATTATCTTGCCATTCTGCTCTGAGTTTTTAATTAAGTGTCATTTGCTTTCAAATGAACCAGCAGAAAATACCTCGAGAGAGCGTGAAGCGTAGAAATAAAGAAGGAAAGAGCTATGAAAAAAATAGGAATCCTGGGCTCTACAGGTTCTATCGGGACCCAGACTCTGGAAATTGTAAGAACAAATAAGGATATTGAAGTAACAGCTCTGGCGGCGGGAAGCAATATTGAACTTCTGGAGAGACAGATCCGGGAATTCAAGCCGGAACTGGCAGCTGTGTGGAATCCGGACAGGGCGGCGGAGTTAAGAGACAGAGTGCGGGATCTGGATGTGAAAGTGCTTTCGGGTATGGACGGTCTTCTTGCGGCTGCGTCAGAGCCCCGTTCTGAGATTCTTGTCACTGCAGTCGTGGGAATGATCGGGGTGCTTCCGACCATTGAGGCTATAAAAGCCGGCAAGGATATCGCCCTGGCTAATAAGGAGACGCTTGTTACAGCGGGACATATCATCATGCCCCTTGCCAGGGAAAAGCAGGTGAAAATCCTGCCTGTAGACAGCGAACACAGTGCAATTTTCCAGTCCCTTCAGGGGGGACAGCAGAGAGCACTGCGAAAGATCCTCCTGACAGCGTCCGGCGGTCCGTTCCGCGGAAAAAAGAAAGAAGAACTGGAAAATATCCAGGTGGAGGATGCTTTGAAACATCCGAACTGGGAGATGGGGAAAAAAATCACGATTGATTCTTCCACAATGATCAACAAGGGCCTGGAAGTGATCGAGGCAAAATGGCTTTTCGGCGTCACCGTGGATCAGATCCAGGTAGTAGTTCAGCCTCAGAGCATCATTCACTCAATGGTAGAGTATGAGGACGGTGCAGTGATCGCCCAGCTTGGTACGCCGGATATGAAGCTGCCAATCCAGTATGCGCTGTATTATCCGGAGCGCAGGTTCCTGCCGGGGGAGCGGCTGGACTTCGGAGAATTGTCAGCGATTACATTTGAACGGCCGGATATGGAAACTTTTTATGGGCTGCAGCTGGCTTTTGAGGCGGGACGAAGGGGCGGGAGCCTTCCCACTGTATTTAATGCGGCAAATGAAAGGGCTGTGGCTTTGTTTCTGAAACGGAAGATCAGGTATCTGCAAATCCCGGAGATCATCCGGGCGTGTATGGAGGAGCACAGAAATATTCTGGAGCCTACAGTGGAAGAGATACTAAAGACCGAACAGGAAACATATGAATTTATAAAAAGCAGGTGGTAGCATATGGGCATAGTTATTGCAATTATATTATTCAGCCTGATTATCATATTCCATGAACTGGGACATTTTACTCTGGCTAAAATAAACAAGATCCGTGTGGATGAATTCTCTCTGGGGTTGGGACCGACCCTGATCGGCAAAAAGATCGGGGGTACATTTTTCTGTCTCAAGCTTCTTCCTTTTGGCGGCGCATGTATGATGGGAGAAGACGATGCCGACGATATGTCGGAAGGAAGCTTTAACAGTAAATCTGTGTGGGCCAGGATGTCCGTTATCGCGGCAGGTCCTATTTTTAATCTCATCCTTGCATGGATCCTTTGTTCTGTCATGGTAGGCTGGATCGGATACAGTTCCGCCGCTGTTACAGACGTATCGGAAGGGTATTCGGCGGCAGAGGAAGGCATTCAGCCCGGTGACGTGATCAAAGAGATCAATGGAAGGAATATCCATATCTGGAATGATATCAGCCTGTACAATCTGACTCATCCAGACGAATCTTCGCTGGAAGTGGTGCTTGAGCGAGGAGGGGAAGAGTATACTGTTGAGATCGAGCCAAGACAGCTGGAGGGGGATGCCTATGCCAAGCTGGGTGTTGTCGGCGGAGAGACAGTAAGACCGGGTTTTTTCGGCACGATACAGTATGGAGCTTATACAGTAAAATACTGGATCAACTATTCTATTGACAGTCTGAGGATGCTTGTCACCGGGCAAATGGGGATCCGGGATCTCTCTGGACCGGTGGGGATCGTAGATGCGGTAGACAGCGTATATGAGTCTTCCTCTTCTGCGGGAATGGATGTGCTGGTACTTAATCTTATGCACTTTGCAGTTCTCCTGACTGCAAATCTGGGAGTACTTAATCTGCTCCCGCTTCCGGCTTTGGACGGAGGACGCCTTGTATTTCTGATCATCGAGGCTGTGCGGAGAAAGAGAGTGCCCCCTGAAAAAGAAGGAATGGTTCATTTTGCCGGTTTTGCAGCGCTGATGGTGCTTATGGTTGTAGTGATGTATAATGATATCGTGAAACTGTTTTAAAAACGGTTCCATCATATTTGTAAATTATTTAAAACTGCCGTTTTCTGTGAAAAGCGGCAGTTTTTTGCACATAAAATCATATTTCAGCCGATATAATGAAAGAGATCATTGTATGCAGGAGAAAGAGATGGGTTATATAAAAGCTATGCAGGATGAGGCTACGGAGAAGGGGCAGCTGCAGATTAATGTGACATCATCGGTCAATTCACGCCCGATCGGGGAGGCGGAGATATCAATATCTTATACCGGCGTTCCAGAAAAAACGCTGGAGAGGCTGACGACAGACGCCTCCGGCCAGACCGAAGTGATCGACCTGGATGCTCCCCCGGAGGAGTGGAGTCTGAACCCGGAAAATGAGCGGCAGCCCTATTCGGAGTATACATTCGATATCAGCGCTCCGGGGTTTGAGCCGGTAAGCATCGCAGGAGCGGAGATCCTTGCCAATGTGAAGGCGATACAGAACGTCAGGATGCGGCCGAGTGATGCGTCCAGGGAAGAGGAAGAGGTGTTTGTCATTCCGGCTCATACACTTTATGGGGAATATCCGCCCAAAATTGCGGAGGATGAGATCAAGCCGGTCAATGAGTCCGGCGAGATTGTTTTAAGCAGGGTGGTAATTCCCGAATATATTGTCGTTCATGACGGTTCTCCCAGGGACAGCACAGCAAAAAATTACTATGTGAAATATAAAGATTATATCAAAAATGTGGCTTCCAGTGAGATCTATGCCACCTGGCCGGCGAATACCATACGGGCAAATGTGCTGGCGATCATGTCTTTTACCTTAAACAGAGTGTACACCGAATGGTACAGAAACCGGGGTTATGATTTTACAATAACCTCCTCTACGGCTTTTGATCATAAGTGGATCCCTGAGAGAAATGTTTATGATACTATATCTGTAATTGTAGATGAACTGTTTTCCAACTATTTGTCCAGGCCGAATGTACGGCAGCCCATTCTGACACAGTACTGTGACGGCAGGCGAGTTACCTGCCCGAACTGGATGACTCAATGGGGATCAAAAGCTCTGGGCGATGAGGGCTTGACCCCGATTGAAATTCTGCGCTATTATTACGGGGATGATATGTACATCAATACGGCTCAGGAAATATCTGGGATTCCGGCATCCTGGCCCGGTTACAATCTGGAAGTGGGATCCAGGGGCGACAAGGTCCGTCAGCTGCAGGAACAGTTGGATGTGATCGCAGGAGCATATCCGGCTCTTCCGACTGTGCAGGCAGATGGAGTTTACGGCCCGTCTACGGAAGAGGCGGTAAGAAAATTTCAGTCTGTGTTTGGACTGCCTGAAACCGGGATCGTGGATTATCCGACGTGGTATAAGATTTCCGAGATTTATGTGGGCGTATCAAGGATAGCGGAGCTGACATAGGCGGGAAAACAGAGAGGAGAAGCATGGCGGGAAGGAGAAATCGGAAAAAACATATTTTTCCGAAGATTATATTATTTCTATGCGTGATTGCTGTGGCGGCGGGGGCAGTGACGGCGGCAGGTTGGTCCCTGCCCCGGCTGTTCCGGGCAGTAGGAGAGACGGTAAATACTGCCGCACAGCCCCAGGCGGAGTTCCCTGAACTTACAGTGAGTGTTGAGGAGGTTGACGGGAGTTTTTATTATCAGCAGCTGAGTGAAAAAGAACAGCAGATTTACCGGGAGATTCTCCAGGCAGTGCAGGAAATGCAGGAAACCGTTCAGATTCACGCGGGAAAGGATGATGATGCGGCAAAGGTATACGAATATCTTCTATATGACCGGCCGGAACTGTTCTGGTGTGACGGCAGTTCTCAGATGACTGTATACGAAGAGTATACCGAACTGGATCCGGGATATTCCTGCACCAAAGCAGAAAAAGAACAGAAACAGAGGGAGATCGATCAGGCGTCGGAGGAGTGCCTTGCCGGAATCGGGGCAGATGTCTCTGAATATGAAAAAATTAAATATGTTTATGAATATCTGGTGCAGACCGTAGATTATGATGAAGGGGCGCCGGATAATCAGAATATTTACAGCGCTCTGGCAGGAAAAAGATCTGTGTGCGCGGGATATTCGAGAGCAGCGCAGTATCTTCTTGAGAAAATGGGGATCGCGTGTATCTATGTTACCGGGAATATCAGAGGACAGGGCGCCCATGCATGGAATATCGTAAACTGTGAAGGCACATACTATCAGATGGATGTGACATTCGGCGATCCGGTTTTTTTAGAAGCGGAGTCCGGGGAGAGCGTTCCCCACAACAGCATTAATTATGATTATTTATGCTGTACGGACGAAGCGCTTTCTTCGGATCATATACAGGACGATTTTGTACCGTATCCGGTGTGCGATTCTGACGATCTGGATTATTACAGAATGAACGGAATGTACTATGACAGCTTTGACGCGGATGCGATCCTTCGGGATATGAATGAGAGCATTTACGCGGGAGAAGAGTCTTTTGTGTGCAAGTTTTCCAGTGATGATGTGTACAGTATGGCAAGAGATGAGGTCATTGATGAACTGATCCCCCTGGCCGCGGAGAACCTGGCAGATATTTATGGGCTCTCCAGGGTAAGGTACACTTATGTGGACGACGGAACTCACAGGAGAGTTTCCGTGTTCTGGGATTACGGGGAGAGCGGCACATGATATTTGTACGGATTGCTTTCTGAATATTTTTCATATATTTAGAAGTATACTTACTGAATATTTAGAAGTATTTATGAGTTGAATTATGAACGCAGTTGTAGTATAATCTTTACAATTTGAGAACGAGGGCGCTCTGGGATCAAAAGACTCCAAGAGTGCCTTTGCTATGTAACGGCATGGCGCTTCTCAGATCAACTGCTATTGATTTATACAAAGGGAAAGGGTGAACAGATGAAGGCGTTTCTTATATTGGAAGACGGTACTGTTTTTACGGGAACAAGCATTGGTTCCACGCGGGACTGTATCAGCGAGATTGTATTTAATACTTCTATGACAGGTTATCTCGAGGTGCTTACAGACCCATCCTACGCGGGACAGGCGGTCGCAATGACCTATCCCCTGATCGGAAACTATGGTATTACGCCGGACATGGAGTCAAGAAAGGCATGGCCGGATGGATATATTGTAAGAGAATTATCTCGGATGCCCAGCAATTTCAGATGCCAGGGCACCATCCAGGATTTCTTAAAGGAGCAGGATATTCCCGGGATTGCCGGAATTGACACACGTGCTCTGACTAAGATCCTGAGAGAGAAGGGCACGATGAACGGCATGATCACCACAAACGAGGATTATGACCTGGAAGAGATCCTTCCGAAGCTTAAAGCGTATATGGTGGGCGATGTGGTCTCTAAAGTGACATGCTCTGAAAAATACGTGCTGGATGGAGACGGTCCCAGAGTTGCTCTTTTAGACCTGGGAGCAAAAGATAATATCGCAAAATCTTTAAACAAACGCGGTTGTGAAGTGACTGTTTATCCGGCACACACAACTGCAGAAGAAATCATTTCCGCTGATCCTGACGGGATTATGCTTTCCAACGGCCCCGGCGATCCCGCGGACTGCACATCAATTATCGAGGAGATCCGAAAACTCTACAACACAGATATTCCAATCTTTGCCATCTGCCTTGGACATCAGCTTATGGCGCTTGCAACAGGTGCGTCCACACATAAGCTGAAATACGGACACAGAGGCGGCAACCATCCTGTAAAAGATATGGAAACTGGAAGAGTATATATTTCTTCTCAAAATCACGGGTATGTGGTGGACGAGGAGTCCGTTGATCCTCTGGTGGCGGTACCGGCTTTTAAGAATGTAAATGATGGGACAAATGAAGGCCTTGCCTATGTGGGAAAGGAAATCTTTACGGTACAGTTCCATCCGGAAGCGTGTCCGGGACCGCAGGATTCCGGTTATCTGTTTGACAGATTTATTGACATGATGAAAGGAGCGAAATAATGCCAAGAGATTTAAGTATTAAGAAAGTACTGGTCATCGGTTCCGGTCCCATCGTTATCGGACAGGCGGCAGAATTTGACTATGCGGGAACACAGGCGTGCCGTTCCTTGAAAGAAGAAGGGATCGAGGTTGTTCTGCTGAACTCGAATCCGGCGACCATCATGACAGACAAAGATATTGCAGACCGTGTATATATTGAACCGCTTACTGTGGAAGTGGTGGAACAGCTCATCAGGAAAGAGAGGCCGGACAGTGTTCTCCCAACGCTTGGAGGACAGGCCGGACTAAACCTGGCAATGGAATTGGAAGAAACGGGATTCCTGCGGGAAAACGGTGTGCGCCTGATCGGAACGACATCTGAGACGATAAAGAAAGCAGAGGATCGTCTGGAGTTCAAAGCTACCATGGAGAAAATAGGCGAGCCTGTGGCTGCCTCCCTTGTCGTGGAAAATGTGGACGATGGTCTTGCGTTTGCCAACAAGATCGGCTATCCGGTGGTACTCCGTCCGGCTTATACACTGGGGGGAAGCGGCGGCGGCATCGCCCATGATTCTCATCAGCTTGTTGAGATCCTGGAGAACGGACTCCGCCTCTCCCGCGTGGGACAGGTACTTGTGGAGCGCTGCATCGCCGGGTGGAAAGAGATTGAGTACGAGGTGATGCGCGACAGCAAGGGGAACTGCATCACTGTATGTAATATGGAAAATATCGACCCGGTGGGCGTGCATACCGGAGACAGTATCGTTGTAGCTCCGTCCCAGACCCTGGGCGATAAGGAGTACCAGATGCTGCGTACTTCCGCCCTGAACATCATCAGCGAACTCAATATCACCGGCGGATGCAATGTGCAGTATGCACTGAATCCGGATTCCTTCGAGTACTGCGTCATAGAAGTCAACCCGCGTGTCAGCCGTTCCTCAGCGCTTGCGTCCAAGGCGACAGGATATCCGATCGCGAAGGTAGCGGCAAAGATCGCGCTGGGCTACACTCTGGACGAGATCAAAAATGCCATCACGCAGAAGACATACGCGAGTTTTGAACCCATGCTGGATTATGTAGTCGTAAAACTGCCCCGTCTTCCCTTTGATAAATTTATCAGCGCCAAGAGGACGCTGACTACCCAGATGAAAGCAACGGGCGAAGTTATGAGTATCGGCAATAACTTCGAAGGCGCTCTGATGAAAGCCATCCGTTCCCTTGAACAGCATGTGGACAGCCTGATGTCCTACGATTTCACGGGACTTACTGAGGATGACCTTCTGGAGCAGCTTGCGATCGTGGACGATATGCGTATGTGGAAGATTGCAGAGGCGATCCGCAGAGGCATCGACTACGATACGATCTACAATATCACAAAAGTTGACCGCTGGTTTATTGATAAATTTGCCATTATCGTGGAGATGGAAAATGCGCTGAAAACCGGGGAACTGACGGTGGATCTCCTGAGAGAGGCGAAGCGTATCGAGTTCCCGGACAATGTGATCGCCCGTCTGACCGGGAAGAGTGAGCGTGAGATCCACGATATGCGTCATGCGAACGGCATTGTCGCATCCTATAAGATCGTGGATACCTGTGCGGCAGAGTTTGCCGCAGAGACGCCTTATTATTATTCTGTATACGGCAGCGAAAACGAAGTGGAAAAGACGGCAGGAAAGAAAAAAGTGCTTGTTCTCGGCTCCGGCCCGATCCGTATCGGACAGGGGATCGAGTTCGACTTCTGTTCCGTACACTGTACATGGGCGTTTGCAAAAGAGGGATATGAGACGATCATCGTCAATAATAACCCGGAGACAGTAAGTACAGATTTTGACATCGCAGACAAGCTGTATTTTGAGCCGCTTACGCCGGAAGACGTAGAGAGTATTGTTGATATTGAGAAACCGGACGGAGCTGTAGTACAGTTCGGCGGACAGACTGCCATTAAGCTGACGGAGGCGCTTATGAAGATGGGCGTACCGATTCTCGGCACATCTGCGGAGAACGTGGACAAGGCAGAGGACAGGGAGCTTTTCGATGAGATCCTGGAAGAATGTGAGATCCCTCGCCCGACCGGAGGAACCGTATTTACCGCAGAAGAGGCAAAAGAGGTGGCGAACCGTCTCGGTTATCCGGTGCTCGTGCGCCCGTCCTATGTGCTTGGCGGACAGGGAATGCAGATCGCAATCAATGATAATGATATCGACCAGTTTATCGGGATTATCAACCGGATCGCACAGGATCACCCGATTCTTGTGGACAAATATCTGCAGGGAAAGGAGATCGAGGTAGACGCCGTATGCGACGGAACAGATATCCTGATCCCGGGTATCATGGAGCACATTGAACGTGCGGGAATCCACTCCGGCGACAGTATTTCCGTCTATCCGGCGCAGAGCCTGACAGAGGGAGCAAAGGCGAAGATTGCAGAGTATACAAGAAGGCTTGCCAAATCCCTGCATGTTATAGGCATGATCAACATTCAGTTCATTGTCTGCGGAGAGGACGACGTGTATGTGATCGAGGTTAACCCGAGATCCAGCCGTACCGTGCCGTACATTAGCAAGGTGACGGGCATTCCGATCGTGCCGCTGGCGACGCAGGTCATTATTGGCAGGAAGATCAGAGAACTGGGCTACACGCCGGGCCTGCAGCCGGAAGCTGACTATGTGGCAGTCAAGATGCCGGTATTCTCCTTTGAGAAGATCAGGGGCGCGGACATCAGCCTGGGACCGGAGATGAAGTCTACAGGAGAATGCCTTGGAATTGCAAAGACATTCGATGAGGCGCTTTACAAGGCGTTTCTCGGTGCAGGGATTAAGCTGCCGAAGTTTAAAAACATGATCATGACTGTCCGCGATGCCGATAAAGCGGAGGCTGTTGAGATCGGACGTCGGTTTAAAGAGATCGGCTATCATATTTTTGCCACAGCAGGGACCGCTCATGCGCTCAATGAGGCAGGCGTGAAGGCAACGCCGGTAAGAAAGATCGAGCAGGAGTCGCCGAATCTGCTTGATCTGATCTTAGGACATAAGATCGATCTTGTGATCGACATCCCGGCTCAGGGAGCAGAACATTCCAGAGACGGATTTGTTATCCGAAGAAATGCGATTGAGACAGGTGTAAACGTTCTGACAGCGATCGATACAGCGGAGGCGCTGATCACAAGTCTCGAGAATACAGACATCAAAAAACTTACACTCATTGATATCGCGACCATATAAAATCCGGATTGTCCGAGCGGACAGCAGAGGATATTTTTGAACAGCAGTTGAAAAAATTCTGGAAGATTAGATAGAAAATGAGCCTTCCCCGACAGTGATATGCCCCTCTTTACTGGCCAAAACCAGTAAGGATGGTACATATCGCTGTCGGGGAAGGCTTTGCTTTTTACAAATTAAATGTCGCATTTACAGTGCTGAATGCACCTGCAGTATTACAGTTTCCCGGTAAACAGTGTACCGGCTTTTCCGCCTTTCACAATATCATAGAGCGCCTCGGGCCGTTTCCCGTTGGTAACGATCGTGTCGATTCCGTTTGAGGTGGCCAGCTGCGCCGCCTGCAGTTTTGTCCGCATACCGCCGGTGCCGCGTCTTGAACCGGCGCCCCCGGCCAGAGAGTAGACGCTTTCGTCTATGGCATCAATCTGTTCGATCAGTTTTGCATTCGGGTGCAGACGGGGATCGCTGTCATAGAATCCGTCAATATCGGACAGGATGACCAGCCGTTTTGCCCGGCAGAGCACGGCAACTACGGAAGAGAGCATATCATTGTCTCCAAACAGCCTGTCCTCGGACTCGATTTCTGTGTAGCTCACAGAGTCATTTTCATTGACGATCGGGATCACGCCCATTTCCAGCAGTGCATTAAATGTATTTGTGAGGTTTTCTTTCTTCTCTTCCTGCTCAATATCCTCGGCATTTAAAAGAATCTGGGCCACGGTTTTGTCATAATCCCCGAAAAACTTGTCATAGAGATACATCAGGCTGCACTGGCCGACTGCCGCAGCAGCCTGTTTCATGCGCATGCTGTCAGGTTTGTCGTGCATGTTCAGCTTATTTCTTCCCACTGCAATGGCGCCGGATGAGACGAGGATGACTTCGTATCCCATATTGTGGATGTCAGCCAGCGTGCAGACCAGTCTGTCTGTGGCGCGCAGGTCGCTTTTTCCCGTGTCATTTGTGAGTGTTGAGGTTCCTACTTTTACTACGATTCTGTTATTATAAAGTGCCATTTTTTCCTCCCGAAAGATCAATATTTTATGAGTGTCCACAAGTATGAACAGCTGTGTCTGATCCAATTCCTCTGATATCATACCATAGAGTTCTGAATTACAAAAGTACATATTGCCAGATTTTAAGACCTTGCCAATATTATACTTATCTATTATAATAAAGACTTCCCTGAAACATATTGCCGAGAAGCGGCAGGCCCTGTTAAAGTGCGCGATGGTGACGGGGATCAGAATATATATGAAGAAGAGAGGAACTTATATGAAAAAAATATTCACCAGCCTTCCGTTTAAGCTGCTTGTGGGAGTAGTGCTCGGAATTGCTGTCGGTCAGCTTGCCGGGCTGGAGTCCATGAAAGCAGGCGGAGATGCCTTGATGAATGTTGTTGTAACTGTGAGATTTATTTTATCAGAGCTTATTAATTTCTGCGTACCTCTGATCGTTATCGGTTTTATCGCACCGTCGATCACAAGGCTTGGGAAGAGCGCATCGCGGATGCTGGGTGTGGCGCTTTTCTGTGCGTATATGTCGTCCATTCTGGCGGCGCTCCTCTCGATGGCAGCAGGATACGGGATTATCCCTCACCTGTCTATTGAAACGGAGATGGAGGGTCTGAAGGAACTGCCGGAAATCGTATTTCAACTGGAAATCCCTCAGATCATGCCGGTAATGAGCGCGCTTGTTCTGTCTGTACTGTTGGGACTTGCGTGCACATGGACCAATGCGGCGACAATGACGAATTTGCTCGAAGAGTTTCAGAAGATTGTCCTGGAAGTCGTGTCCAGAGTGGTGATCCCGGTTCTGCCTGTATTTATCGGCTTTACATTCTGCGGGCTTTCCTACGAGGGAACGATCACAAAACAGCTTCCGGTATTCATCCAGGTAGTCCTGATCGTCATGGCAGGACATTACCTGTGGATGGCGGTACTTTACATCGCCGCAGGCATCTACTCGAAAAGCAATCCACTGCAGGTCATCCGAAATTACGGACCGGCATATATCACAGCCGTCGGAACAATGTCTTCTGCCGCCACACTTGCGGTCGCACTTCGCTGCGCAAAAAAATCCGAGCCGCCGCTCAGGGACGATATGGTGGATTTCGGCATCCCGCTCTTTGCAAATATCCATCTCTGCGGATCCGTGCTGACAGAGGTGTTCTTTGTCATGACCGTATCCCAGATTTTATATGGTAAGATACCGGATGTGGGAATGATGGTACTGTTCTGTGTGCTGCTTGGGGTATTTGCCATCGGTGCTCCGGGGGTTCCGGGCGGGACGGTCATGGCGTCTCTCGGGCTGATCACCGGCGTGCTTGGATTCGATGAGACAGGAACTGCACTGATGCTTACGATCTTTGCCCTGCAGGACAGCTTTGGCACAGCATGTAACATTACCGGAGACGGAGCGCTGACCATGATCTTGTCGGGCTACGCAGACAGGCATAAAATCAAAGAGCAGAATCTGAAGGTTGAACTTTGATTCATTGGAAAACCTGAAATGAACCGCTGTATTTCCGTATGGAAGTACGGCGGTTTTACGTATATTTAACATTTTTATTATCCCATCTCGCTCATCTTTATTATAAAATAGATTCCGTATTATAACAGATGCGGGCTGACTCCCGCGCCAGGACTCGCAGAAGAGGGTCTTGAACAAAAACAGCGTCAGTGTGTACCGACGCCAAGTACACAGGAGAGAAAATTGTATGGTAAAGATTTATGTGATTGATACCAATATTCTTCTGCAGGCACCTTATGCGATCGAGAGTTTTGAAGACAATTCCGTCGTGCTTCCTATGGCAGTGCTGGAGGAACTGGATCATTTTAAAAAGGCGGAAGGAGAGATCGGCGCCAACGCACGCAGGGTGATCCGGTATCTCGAACAGCTCCGCCAGAAAGGGGATCTTATCAAAGGCGTGCCCAATGACAGTGGAGGCGTGATCCGGGTGGAGAAAAATTTTGTCAATGTGAAGCTCCCGGAAGATCTGTCAGACGAAGTGATGGACAACCGCATTCTAAGGGTCTGTCTTGGTCTTGCGGAAATATGCGCAGAACAGGTCATCCTTGTGACAAAAGATCTGCTCCTGCGCATTAAGGCCCAGCTTCTTGGGATCTGCGCGGAGGACTTTACCACAGACCAGGTGCTGGAGCATGAGAATCAGTACAGCGGCCGCTGCGAACTGTATGCGCCTGAAGAAAATTTTAAAGAATTTAAGAAAAAGGGCATTCCTCTGGAGTATGTGTATGCTGTGGATGGCCAGGGTGAAAAATATGTACCGGAACTTATTGAAAATCAGTTTGTGATCCTAAAGGCCGACCAGTCTGTCAAGAAGACTCATCTGGGACGAGTGGAAAACGGGTTCATCCGCAAACTGGAATACAGAAAAAGCCAGCCCTACGGTATTTCCCCCAGAAATTCCGGCCAGTATTTTCTGCAGGAGGCTTTGATGCAGCCTGCGTCGAAAGCCCCCCTTGTGATCGTAAAGGGGATGGCGGGAACGAGCAAGACGTTTTATTCTCTTGCCGTGGGACTGGAGAAACTGCTGAACCATCCCACAGGCGAATACCGGCGTATTCTGATCTGCAGGCCAAACGCGCAGTTTGACGATGATATCGGTTTTCTTCCCGGCGACGAGCAGGAGAAGATATCGCCCCTTATGCGTCCCATAATTGATAACCTGGAGCAGCTGATCGATTCCAGTGAGGAAGACCGATACGCCGATGAAGAGGAACTGCAGGGAAAGATAGAAGAGATATTTGCCAGAGAGCTGATCCAGACAGAGGCATTGAATTATATCCGGGGACGGTCCATTGTAAAGACATATCTCATCATTGACGAGGCACAGAATACTACGCCGGATCAGATCAAGGGGATCATTACAAGAGCCGGAAAGGATACCAAGATTATTCTGCTGGGCGATCCAAACCAGATCGACCGGCCGTTCCTCGACGAGCGGACAAACGGCTTGAGTTATGCATCAGAACATATGAAAGGAAGCCCGCTTTGCTGGCAGATCACCATGAACGCAGAGGAATGCGAACGTTCAGGGCTTGCGATGGAAGCGGCAAGAAGATTATGACAATGAAACCAGATTACAGCCAGATCAGGAAGAATGAGGAGATCAACGCTCTGATCGAAAAAGGAAATGAAATACTGCGGGAGCTGGGATATACCGAGCATTCCCGGAAGCACGCGGCCAAGACTGCGGAAACTGCAGGGAAAATCCTTAAAGAGTTAGGCTATGGAAAACATAAGGTAGAACTGGCAAGGATCGCCGGATATATGCACGACATCGGGAACAGCATCAACCGCCATGACCACGCCCACAGCGGCGCCATTCTGGCATATCAGATCCTGAAAGAAACAGATATGCCTTACCGGGATATCCTGGCGGTTACAACGGCGATCGGACACCACGACGAGGCGACGGGAGCCGCGGTGGATGAAGTGTCGGCGGCTCTGATCCTTGCAGACAAGACAGATGTGAGGCGCAACCGTGTGCAGAATCCAAATGCAGCGTCTTTTGATATTCACGACAGAGTCAATTATGCTGCCTTATCTTCAAAGTTGATTATTAACAAAGAAAAGGGTATGATACAGATGGAACTGGAACTGGACGACAGCATCTGTACTGTGATGGATTATTTTGAGATCTTTCTGCAGAGAATGATCATGTGCAGGAGAGCGGCGGAACGGCTGAAGTGTAAATTTAAGCTGTCTGCAAACGGGAGCAAACTGTGCTGATGTCCAATTTGTTTTAGAAATGCAGAGGAAAGCGCTTCGCTGCTGCGGGGCGGCGGTGAAGATAAAAACCGGAGATATTTGTGGGCGTCAGACAAAAGAATGATGGAAATTATACGAAGGAGGAAAAACATGGAAAATATTTACATGAACCGGGAACTGTCCTGGCTGAAATTTAACGAAAGAGTTCTGGAGGAGGCGGAGGATCCGACGGTTCCCCTGTGTGAGCGGACTACGTTTGTGTCGATTTACCAGAGCAATCTGGACGAGTTCTTCCGGGTGAGAGTCGGGTCTCTTCAGGATCAGATGCTGATCAATCAGAAGATTCGGGACAACAAGACGAACATGACGTCCGGGGAGCAGATAAAAGCAATCTTAAAAGAAGTAAAACGGCTCAACAAAAGAAAAGATGCAGCGTATAAAAAGCTGATGGAACAGATTGCCGGCTACGGGATCAAACTGATCGATTTTACCACTGCAAAACCGGATGAGAAAAAATATCTGGAGCAGTATTTTAACAATGAGATCGTTCCCCTGAGTTCTCCCACGATCGTGGGCAAACGTCAGCCCTTCCCGTTTCTCAGAAACCAGGAGATCTATGCGGTGGTCGTTCTTGAGACAAGGAGCAAAAAGGAGAGGATCGGGATTATTCCCTGTACCAACAATATGGTGCAGCGCCTGATCGAGCTGCCGGGAGGAAAGGGCAGGTACATGCTCTCCGAGAATGTGATCCTTCATTATATTGGAAAAGCTTTTAAAGGATACAAAGTAAAAGGAAAATCGCTGATCCGTGTGATCAGAAACGCAGATATTGACGCGGACGCGCTCTATGATGAGGATCTGGACTACAGAGAGTTCATGGAAGAACTGATGAAGGAGAGAAAGAAACTCTCCCCGGTGCGTCTTGATATGTCCAGAGAGATGGATCCTGCAGTGATCGAAGCGCTGTGCCGTTATCTGGACGTACTTCCAGAGCGCGTATTCAAGAGTGAAGCGCCGCTGGATGTGTCCTTTATCTTCGAGATCCAGGATCTGCTGCGCATGAACCCGGAACTGTTTTATGAGAAAAGAGTTCCCCAGAAGTCGCCGGATTTCCGCGACGGCGAAAGCATTCTCAACCAGATCAAAAAGGAAGACAAGCTGCTGTCATACCCCTATGAAGCCATTCGGCCGTTCCTTAAGATGCTGACTGAGGCGGCGGAGGATGACAGTGTGATCTCGATCAAGATGACACTTTATCGTCTGGCAAGACAGAGCAAGGTGATCGAGGCTCTCTGTGAGGCGGCGGAGAACGGAAAAGAAGTTGTAGTCCTGGTGGAACTGCGTGCACGTTTTGACGAGGAAAATAATATCCGGTGGTCCCGCATGCTGGAAAAGGCAGGATGCCAGATCATTTACGGCCTGGAGGGTTACAAAGTACATTCCAAACTCTGCCTGATTACAAGAAGAGGCGAGGACGGCATTGAGTATATCACACAGATCGGCACCGGAAACTACAATGAGAAAACAGCCAGACTATATACAGACCTGTCCCTCATGACTGCAGATGAGCAGATCGGTATGGAGGCTGCCCGGGTATTCCAGGCGCTGGCAAAAGGCGAGGTTGTGGAAGAGTCTGAACACCTGCTGGTCGCTCCGAAATGCCTTCAGTCCAGGATCCTTGATATGATCGATGGCGAGATCCGGCACAAAAAAAATGGGGAAGAAGCATATATCGGCCTGAAACTGAATTCTCTGACAGATAAACGGATCATGGATAAACTGGTGGAAGCATCCTGCGCCGGCGTGCATATAGACATGATCGTACGAGGAATCTGCTGCCTCATACCGGGCGTACCGGGGAAAACGGAAAATATTCGTGTGATCAGTATTGTCGGAAGATTTCTGGAACACTCCAGAATCTACATTTTTGGCTGTGGAGACAGAACAAAATACTATATCGGATCCGCAGACTTTATGACAAGAAATACAGTTAAGAGAGTGGAGGTGGCTGCTCCGGTTTATTCTGAATCTCTGAAAAAGCGTGTCAGGGGTATTTTTGACCTGATGCTCAGCGACAACAAAAAAGCCAGAATTGAGGACAACACCGGCGCCTACTCTATGGCAGAATGTAATGGAGAGCCTGTTAATTCACAGGAGCTTCTGTACCAGGAGGCCTATGACAGGGCTTCAACCAGAACAGAAAACCGGGGAAATGTTCCCGCGGGAAACAAATAGTAAAGAAACAGTCAGTAAGGTGATAGAATGATATTCAAATTCGGTGAGCAGCTGGTTCCCGTTGAGATGGAAGAGTGGGAGGCGGATCAGGTTCCGGCAGTTTTTATTACAGATTCCAGACATGCAGATGAAGTTCTGGAAAAAGCGGGAATTATTTATGAAAATGAGATCCAGATATCCAGGATCGGATTCTGCAGACTGGAGAACCAGCAGGAATGTGTTGTGGGAACGCTCTGCATCCCTAAGCTGCTTGATGTGCTGGGAAGCAGATACAGGATGTATTTTTTTGTGAACCGGAGCAATGTGGTGATCGTAGATGACGAGGATTTTTCAATCCGCCTGATCCACAGGATCCAGCGTAAGAAAGCCCATCAGGGAGAGACGAAGGAGCGGTTCCTCTACAACTATATTTCCGAGTTTATCAGCCGGGATCTGGAGATGCTGGTGGCATATGAAAGGAGGCTGCTCCGAATGGAAGAGGATGTCAGCCAGGAGAAGATATCTGATTTTCAGACAAAGCTGATGCCGATCCGAAGAGAACTGCTGAACCTGCGAAGCTACTATGATGAGATTATGGATTTCACAAGGGAACTGGAGGAAAACGAAAACGGCTTCTTTTTAAAGAAGCACCTGAAATACTTCGGGACTCTGACCGACCGGGCGGACAGGCTGATGAGCCGGACAGGGCATCTCCTGGAGTATGCCCAGCAGGTAAAGGATGCCTGCCAGGCGCAGACAGACGCAAGGCAGAACAGCAATATGCAGTTCCTGACTGTAATATCCACCATCTTCTTCCCGCTGACATTGATCACCGGCTGGTTTGGGATGAATTTCAAAGATATGCCCGGTCTGGAAAACGGTTATCCCCTGATCGTAGCGCTGAGCATCGTAGTCATAATCGTCTGTCTGATCATCTTTAAAAAGAAACATATTATTTAGGTTCCGGACTCTAACAGGGAGGGAAGAGGATCCGCAAATGCGGATCTATCTCTCTGTAAGAGTATATACATCTGTCCGTCTTCCGCTGAGCGCCGGTATCTGTTCCCGGGCTTTCCGCGTCTCCCGAAGGTCAATCTCGGTTATCTGAAAGTCTTCTCCAGCATCCATCTGACTGATCACATTTCCCCAGGGTCCGGCTACAATACTGTGTCCCCAGGATACATAAGAGGCGTCCGCATTCCGGGCCGGCGCTGTGCCTGCCGTAAACAGCTGGTTGTTGAGAGCCTGAGAGCGAAAGAGCAGTTCCCAGTGCATGGGACCGGTCGTCATATTAAAAGCAGCCGGGACAAGAACTGCCAGGGCTCCTTTGAGCGCCATAAGGCGGAAAAGTTCTGGAAAACGAATGTCAAAACAGACTGCCAGTCCGAAGACGCCAAAGGCAGTATCAAAGACGGTGACGGAATTACCGGGAGAGAGTACGTCTGATTCCCGGAAATGCTGTCCGCCTTGAACCTGAATATCAAAGAGATGCATCTTCCGGTGCTTTGCGATCTGACGTCCGGCCGGGTCGAAGATATAGGCGGTGTTATAGATCCGCCCCTGAATGTCTTTTTCCGGCATCGTCCCAGCAGAAAAATAAAGATGGTATTTCCGGGCAAGTTCTGCGCAGGCCGTCCACATGGGTCCGCCTTCTTCCTCTGCATATTCCGGGAAAAAGGCTGTGTCATAAGGGCAGCAGAACATTTCCGGAAGCAGCAGAAAATCTGCGCCCTGCGAGGATGCTTTTTCTGCTGAGGCTTCCAGATAACTCAGACAGGCGGATCTGTCGGTTATGACAGGCATTTGCGCCTGAGCGATGCGGACGAGCCCGCTTTCTGTTTTTGAGCGGCTGGCAGAGAAATTCTCTGTTTCGATATTGTTCATGCAGTCACATCCCTGTTTTTGAAGTTTGAGAGGGCGCAGGCCCGGAAGAGCCGCGCTTGACCAGCTGCGCGTGCAGGAGGATCGTTCCGATCGACACCTGGTTCATCAGACTGCTTAAAGCATAATAGCCGCTTTTTCCCAGTTCGATCCGGTCCTGTCTGACGGAGGTCAGGGGAGGAGAGGTATAGGGGCACATAGGCAGATCGTCAAAACCTATGATACTGATATCCTGAGGAACCCGGTATCCGAACTGCTGACACTGGGTTATGGCGGCGCTGGCAAAAGTGTCCTGACAGCAGATGACGGCGGTCATACCCATATCCAGAAACCGGGGCAGATGTTTTTCCATACATTCTGAGAGATAGTAGGAACAGCCGGCATGGCTTGCGTCGGCTTTGAGTCCGTGATGCTGCATCGCCTGAAAAAAAGCCCTGTGACGAACCTGCATGATATGTGAACCGAGAGCGCTGCTTAAGTAGGCGATCTTCTGGTGCCCCAGATCTTTCAGGTGAGAGACGGAGAGTTCCATCCCTTCGACATTGTCAATTCCAACGTATGAGATATTCGGATTGCCTACAATGTGGTTGTCATACAGCACGGCAGGGGTACGGCTTGTTTCAAAATCTTTCATCCAGGGCTCGTTCAGAGAAAAGCCAAGGACAAAGGAGCCGGAATAGTCGTTCTGAAGCATAAAGACATCGTATGCAATCTGATTTTGCGCATCTACATCCACGGGAATCACTTCTACCTCGAAACCGGCAGGCTCGGCCATCTGCCGGAAACCCATAACAATTTCATAGGCGAACTGGTGAGGCTCTTCATATTGAATATTATCCTTCTGGATAATGATACAGAGCTTGCGCTTTGCATTCTTATAGCGCCTTAGTTTTGTATAGCCAAGTTCAACCGCGGTTTCAAGAATCTGCTTCTGCAGAGCCTCACTGATATCAGGAGCGTTATTCAGGGCTTTTGATACGGTTCCTTTCGATATATTCAGTTTATCCGCAATATCCTGGATCGTTGTCATTTTTTCGTTCCCTTTCTATAGAAAAAATAATCCATTTTTATTATAAAGAATATGCCGGAGAAAATCAATCAGGCAAAGGGCAGGAACAGTACAGACAAAAAAACAATTCAAATATAGGGGAAATGAAGTTTAGATAAGTTTCGAAATATAAGAATATATATTTTAAAAGTGCACAAAATGTAATATAAAAAACTGTGAATACTGTATAAAAATAGTGCATTTTCTATAAATTGCTTGACGGGAATATAGAAAAAGACTAAGATAATAAACAACGAAACAATACGAAACTTTCATGTGAAGGAGGAGGACAGAAGAATGAGAAGCAAAGTATTGTCAGCACTGCTGGCAGGCCTGCTGGCGGCGGGCGTTGCCGTGACAGGTCTTACAGGCTGCGGAAGCAGTCAGGAGGGGGCAGAAAACGTCCGGCTTATGGTATGGTCGCCTCAGGGAGATCAGTCCAAAGACCAGGGCGAATGGCTGCAGACGTGCTGCAACGCGTTCGCTGAAGAACATCCAGAGTGGGATATTACCTTTGTATACGGAGTGGCGGATGAGGCCAGCTCTGCGGGACAGGTATCCCAGGACGCTGAAGCCAGCGCGGACGTTTTTCTTTATGCAAACGATAATCTGACAACAATGACAGATGCCGACGCACTGGTAAAATTCGGCGGTAAGTACCGGGAAGAGATTGAGGCGACGAATTCCCAGACTTCCCTGGATTCTGTGACAAAGGACGGGGAAATCTACGGTGTTCCTTTCGCCATCAATACCTGGTTTATGTTTTATGACAAGAGCGTGTTCTCTGAGGAGGATGTGAAAAATCTGGACACCATGCTGGAGAAGGGAGTTGTATCCTTCCCGTTTACCAACTCCTGGTATCTGGCATCGTTTTACGTAGGCAACGGCTGTACGCTCTTCGGAGACGGAACGGATGCTTCTGCCGGAGTTGATTTCGGCGGAGAGAAGGCGCAGGAGGTGACCGATTACCTGATCGACCTGGAATCCCATCCGAACTTCAGAATTGATGACCTGGGCTCCGGTATCGCCGGACTACGCGACGGAAGTATCAACGCCATGTTCTCTGGCTCCTGGGACGCGGCTGCGGTAGAAGAGGCTCTCGGAGAAAACATGGGCGTGGCGGCGCTTCCGACTTACACTCTGAACGGAGAGGAAAAGCAGATGTACTCCTATGCGGGAACAAAAGCCGTGGGCGTAAACGCCCAGAGTAAATATATGCTTCCGGCAGTAGAACTGGCTATCTTCCTTGGAAACGAGTATTCACAGAGGCTTCACTATGAACTGGAGAATGTGGTTCCAACTCATACGGCGCTTCTTGCAGATGAGGATATTATATCAAATGATGTGGTAGCGGCCATTAACGATACGTTCAACCGCACGTCCATCCTGCAGCCGAACCTGGCTGAGATGGCAAACTGCTGGACGCCGATTGAGAACATGGGCAAGGGAATCCGCAACGGATCGATCACCCATGAGAATTCGGCGGAGCAGACAGAGATGATGAACGAAGCAATGAACAGTGACGGGATCTGAGAATGAGGTGACGAGGATGGGAATATTTAAAAAGAGAGTAAATGAATTTCCGACACCCTATACATGCACAAAAGCGATCCGTGAAGGCGGACTGGAGACAAAGCTCTCCATGGTGCTCATGGGACTGGGGAATATGGTACACGGACAGATTGTAAAAGGTCTTCTGTATCTGGCCGTGGAAGTGGCATATATTGTATTTATGGCGGTAAACGGCGCCGGGTTCCTGGCAATGCTTCCGTCGCTTGGAAGCGTTCCCCAGAAGGAAATCTGGGACGAAGCTCAGCAGATCTATGTCTACACGAAGGGGGATCAGTCCATCCTGATCCTGCTGTACGGCGTGGCGACCGTGGTTATTACTTTCCTCATGATATGCGCATGGCGCGGCGCGTTAAGGAGCGCATATAAGGCTGAGTGTCTTGCAAAAGAAGGAAAGCATGTAAATAATTTTATTGAAGACTTAAAGAGTCTGCTTCACGAGAACCTGCACAGACTCCTTATGACGCCTCCGATGTTCTTTATCGGCGCGTTTACGATCCTGCCCCTGATTTTTATGATCTGTATGGCATTTACCAATTACAGTAAGATTGACAGCCATCTGATGCTTTTTGACTGGGTGGGACTTGACAACTTCCGGGCGCTTTTTGATTCCACGAGTATCCTTGGAAGCACCTTCTGGTCTGTGCTGGGATGGACGCTGATCTGGGCGTTCTTCGCAACGTTTTCAAACTATATATTTGGTATGATCGTTTCCCTTCTTATCAACCGGAAAGGGACAAGGGCTAAGGGATTCTGGAGATTCTGCTTCGTGCTTTCCTGCGCGGTTCCGATGTTCGTCTCTCTTCTGATCATGCGTACCATGCTTCAGCCTGAAGGAGCGGTCAATGTACTTTTAAGAAATATGGGGCTGATCGCCCAGGATGCCAGCCTTCCGTTCTTTACGGATCCTACCTGGGCCAGAGTTACGGTTATTGTAGTTAATATCTGGGTGGGCGTGCCATACACACTGCTGCAGCTTACCGGAGTGCTCCAGAACATCCCGGCGGAACTCTATGAGGCTGCAAAGGTGGACGGAGCCAATTCCCTTCAGATTTTTACGAAGATCACCCTGCCGTATATGCTGTATGTGACAACGCCGTATCTGATCGTTACATTTACGGGAAATGTCAATAACTTCAATGTCATATATCTGCTGTCAGGAGGAGATCCCGTCACGGATCTGTCGTCTACGGCGGGCAAGACGGACCTGCTCGTTACCTGGCTGTACAAACTGACGATTGATAAGCAGTACTATAATATCGGAGCGGTTATCGGTATCCTGACATTTATCATCCTTGCTGTGGCGGCGCTGCTGACATACAGGAATACAAAATCATATAAAGAAGAAGGAGGATTTTAAGCATGGCCGGAAGGAAATTTCAATCTGCAAAAAGAAAACGGTTTATCAACAACTCGATCGTCCATGTGGTTCTGGCTGTCCTGGCTGCGATATGGGTATTCCCGATCCTGTGGGTTATCCTGACCAGTTTCCGCGCGGAGAAAGGATCCTATGTATCTACCTTCTTCCCGAAAGCTTTTACGCTGGACAACTACACGAAACTGTTTACCGACACAACCATACTGAACTTCCCGTAGATGTTTATGAACACGCTGTTTATTGCGATATGTTCCTGCATTCTTGCGACATTTTATGTGCTGGCAGTATCCTACTGTCTGTCGAGGCTGAAGTTCAAACTCCGCAAGCCGTACATGAACATGGCGATGATCCTCGGACTTTTCCCGGGATTCATGTCCATGATCGCGGTATATTTTATCTTAAAAGCTCTGGGTATGACGGAGGGGAACCTGATCAAACTGGCGCTGATCCTGGTCTACTCCGGAGGCGCGGGACTGAGTTTCCAGATCGCCAAGGGTTTTTTTGATACGGTTCCCGTGGCAGTGGATGAAGCGGCGCTGCTGGACGGATGCACCAGATGGCAGATCTTTACAAAGGTAACCCTTCCTCTGAGCAAACCCATCGTTATCTATACGGTGCTTACATCCTTTATGGCTCCCTGGCTGGACTTTATTTTTGCGAAGGTGATCTGCCGTGCAAACTCCGACCAGTATACGATAGCCATCGGCCTCTGGAAGATGCTTGAGAAAGAGTATATCGACAGCTGGTATACCTGTTTTGCCGCAGGCGCGGTGCTTATCTCGATTCCGATCGCGGCATTGTTCCTGTACATGCAGAGGTATTATGTGGATGGTTTGTCGGGAGCTGTAAAAGGCTAAAAAGATGCCGGGCATTGTGTGCCAATGCCCGGCATTCCGAAAACAGATCTTATACATGAATACAGAGAGGGACAGAATATATGAAGACAGCTTTGGAATGGAAACATTATTATTCAAAAATGGAATTTAAAGACAATTATATTTATTGCGGAAAAGATCTCGGGGCGGCCTGCACGGACGCCGGCGCTTCTTTTAAACTGTGGAGTCCGGCGGCAGAGCGGGTCACCCTGAATTTGTATTCTGCGGGAGACGGCGGGAAGACCATGGCCCGCATTCCCATGCAGAAGGAAGAAAAAGGCGTGTGGAGCTGGCATACGAAGGAGGATATGCACGGCGTTTATTATGATTATACGCTGGAGATGGAAGGAGAGAAAATACAGTCCGCCGACCCTTATGCAAAAGCCTGCGGGGTGAACGGGACGCGGAGTATGGCTGTGGACCTGCGCCGTACTGACCCGGAAGGCTGGGAGAATGACCGGGCGCCGGAGGAGAGCGCAGAGCGGATCATATATGAACTCCATGTAAAAGAATTTTCCTGGGATGCATCCGGCGGTTTCCCGGAAGAATATCGGGGGAAATACAAGGCGTTTACCTGTAAAGACACGACGTTGTACAATGACGGCGTACATCCCACCGGCCTTGCATATCTCAAAGAACTGGGAGTGACTCATGTGGAGATCATGCCGGCCTATGATTACGGCTCCGTGGATGAGGCGGGAGATGATTCCCAGTTTAACTGGGGATATGATCCGGTAAATTATAATGTGCCGGAGGGTTCATACTCGACAGATCCCCACCGCGGCGAGGTGCGTATCCGGGAGATGAAAGAGATGATACAGACCCTGCATTCCTGCGGATTCCGTGTTATCATGGACGTGGTATACAACCACACCTATTCTCTGGATTCCTGGTTCCAGAGAACCGCTCCCTGGTACTTTTACCGGGTATTCGACGACGGCAGGATCTCTGACGGATCGGCATGCGGAAACGATGTGGCCAGCGAGAGAGAAATGTGTGCAAAGTATATACTGGAATCCGTGTTATACTGGACCGAGGAGTATCACATTGACGGGTTCCGGTTTGACCTGATGGGACTTCTGGATGTGAAACTGATGAACCGGATCCGCAAGGAACTGGACGAGCGGTACGGCAAAGGTGTAAAGATCCTTTTTGGAGAACCCTGGGCGGCAGGAGAAACGGCCATTGAAAACGGGGCTCCCAGGGCGCTCAGAGGCAATATCGATCTGCTGGATGAGAATATCGGAATGTTCTGCGATCTGACCAGAGACGCAGTGAAAGGTTCTGCCCTGAAAATAAAACGTCCCGGATTTATAACCGGCGCCTCAGGCTATGAGAATGATATCGCGGAAAGTGCCGCTGCCTGGGGGAAAACCGGCGTATCCAGCATAAAAGGCGAGAGGGCTCCTGCAAAAGCGCCCTCTCAGATCATCACCTATGTATCTTCTCACGATAACCAGACCCTTTGGGATAAGCTGGGGGAGACGGCTTCAGAGGAAGAAAGGATGCGCCTGAACCGGATGGCTGCAGCTCTGTACATGACCTGCCAGGGCACCCTGTTCCTGCTGTCCGGGGAGGAGTTTGGCCGGACAAAAGACGGTATGGAAGACTCTTTCAATGCTCCCGTATCTCTGAACCGTCTGGACTGGGCGCTGGCATGGAAAAACCGTTCTCTTGTGGAGTATTACAAAGGTCTGATCGCCCTGCGCAGACAGCTCCCCGGTCTCTGTGACAAGTCCTCCCGGGCTGCAGAGAGGATCAGCGATATATACAAATCTGACGGAGTTGTAGGTTTTACAGTGGACAACACGAGTGAAGCATTTTCCTCCGAGTGGGACCGGCTGAGGATTATATATAATAGTACAAAAAGCGGGATATCGTATAAGCTGCCCGGCGAGGGATGGGAAATCTTATGCGATGCTTCGGACAGCGGCATGTGGCGGCACCGGTTTCCGGCAGGAAATCGTGTGACGGCAGAGTCCCAGAGTGTTCTGATCCTGGGACACAGAGCACAATTCTCCGGGTTCCGGGCAGGCATTGTGCATATACATTCGGAGGAAAAAACGGATATGGAGCAGAGGGAGGAAAAACAACTGCTGAAAAAACAGCGGCGGAGAAAAAGATGGCAGGAGGAACAGGACGCAGTATGAAATGGGTGTATGGGAAACAGGACTGGAAGACATTTGAGAGAGGGCTGGAAAACTGTTATCTGATGACGAATGGCCTGGGAGGTTTTTCTTCTCTGACTATGACCGGGGCTGCCGCCCGGGGGGATCATGCATTCTTTATGGCGTGTACGGAAGCGCCGAACCACCGGTATAACATGATCCAGCGGCTGGAGGAGGAGATAACTGCAGGAGGAGAAAACTATCTTTTATCTGCCCAGGAGTTTGCGGATGGCAGCAGGCAGGAAGGGTTTCACTTCCTGTCAGAGTTCTCTTTTGAAGACACTCCTGTCTGGCGGTACCATATAAAAGGCACAGAAGTCGTAAAAGAGGCTGCCATGCGGCAGGGAGAAAATACCATTGCCGTGCGCTGGAGAATATCCAACCGCACCCGGCAGCAGGTCAGATTTATGGTTACCCCTTATTTCCGTTTTGCAGAAAAAGGAAAAGATCTTGCGAAAGAACAGAGATTCAGACGCACCGGAGCAGACGCCGGAGGAGGCTGTTACAGATGCTGCGCCCGGATCGAGAGCCGGGGGCTCTCTCTTGTGTGCGCCACCAATGGCCGGATCGAGGATATGCCGGAGAAACTTCAGCGCTATTACTATGCTTATGACGCCTGTGACGGCAGACAGGAAACGGGGGCGGCAAAAGCGGAACACCGGATTGTTTTCTGTGTGGAGCCCGGCAAAAGCGGAACACTTGAACTCCTCTATACAATGGGCGGCTCTCAGGACGGCCCCCGGGGGACAGATGGGAATGACGGCAGCCTTCCCTCTGTCAAAAGTGTGATAGAAGAAGAGAGAGAAAGACGGAAGAGGCTGGGAAAAGCCGCAGGATTTGTCTCAGAGACAGCCGTTTTTCTTGCAAAGAGCGCAGACCAGTTTCTTGCTGAGAGACAGTCGACCGGCGGAAAGACCATCCTCGCAGGATTTCCGTTTTTTGAAGACTGGGGGAGAGATACGATGATCGCTCTTCCGGGAGTCTGTCTTTCCACCGCCAGGTATGAGGAGGCAAAATCTATTCTGAGAACATTTGCCCGCTATGAAAAGGACGGTCTGATGCCGAATCTTTTCCCGGAAGGGAAAAATGATCCCATGTACAATACGGTGGACGCGGCTCTCCTTTTTATCAACTGCGTATACCTTTATTTTGACAGGACAAAGGACGGGGATTTTGTGCGTGAGGTCTATCCGGTGATGGAACGGATCATAGAAAAATATCAGAAAGGCACAAAGTTCGGAATCCGCATGGAGGAGGACGGACTTCTGACGGCGGGGAAAGATCTGGATCAGGTGACCTGGATGGATGTGCGTGCCGGAGACGTACTGCCTACGCCCCGGCATGGCAGGCCCGTGGAAGTAAATGCATACTGGTACAATGCTCTCAGGATAATGGAGGAACTATCCCCTCTCTGTAAAAAGGACGGCACGCTGTACGGAGAACAGGCAGAACAGGTAAAAGTATCGTTTAACCGGTGTTTCTGGATGGAGGATAAGAACTGTCTGAAGGATGTGGTTTCCGGCGCCGATGCGGACAGGCAGATCCGCTGCAACCAGATCTGGGCGGTATCCATGCCGTTTACCATGCTGGACTGGGAAAGAGAGCGGCGGGTCGTGGACACAGTGTTTGAGAAACTGTACACCCCTTACGGGCTGCGCACGCTGGCACCGGAAGACCCGCAGTTCCATCCGGCTTATGAAGGAGATATGTTTCACCGGGATATGGCTTACCATCAGGGAACGGTGTGGGTGTACCCAATGGGTGCCTACTATCTGGCGTACCTGAAAGTCAATCATTTCAGCCGGAAGGCCAAGGAGGAGGTAAAGGCGCAGATGGAAGTGCTTGACAGCGCCATGCGGGAAGGCTGTATCGGACAGCTCCCGGAGATCTATGACGGGGAAAATCCGACGTCCTCCAAAGGATGTTTCGCCCAGGCATGGAGCGTGGGCGAGATGCTCCGGGTGTATGAGGCGCTGGAAAAGCAATAAAGGGATATTTTCAGAATATTACAGGAGGGATGCGGTATGGAATTTACGGGCGTATACCATAAGACTTCGGAGCAGATGAGCTATGCGCTGAATGAAGACGAGCTTGTTATCAATCTCAAGACAGGATATGACGTGAAACAGGTATTTATCCACTACGGCGATCCATTTGAGGCAGGCATACTGGGCGGCAATGAAAAATGGACGGGAAAGAGGAAGGAGATCGTTTATAAAAAGCGGCTTCCCAATCAGATCTGGTGGACCACAACTCTTGTTCCCCCTTATAAACGGTGCAAATATTATTTTGAGCTGCACACAGAGGACCAGGTCTGGTACTATCTGGAGGACGGATTCCTGACGGAAGAACAGATCAATCTGGAAGGACGGATGCTCCAGTGTTTTATCGTACCCTGGATGAATCCGGCGGACGTTAACCGGACGCCGGAGTGGGTCAATGACACGGTCTGGTATCAGATCTTCCCGGATCGGTTCTGCAACGGCACGCCGGAAAAAACAGATCCGGCGATCACGCCCTGGCAGACCGGGAAGGTGACGAACAAAGAACGGTATGGAGGCAATCTGGAGGGAATCCGGCAGAAGCTGCCGTACCTGAGGGAACTGGGAGTTACCGGGCTCTATCTGAATCCGATCATGGAGGCGGAGTCCAACCATAAGTACGACACCACAGACTACACCCGTATCGATCCTGCTTTTGGAGACGACCGGGTTATGCGCGCCCTCTGCCGGGAGGCCCATGAGAACGGGATCCGAATCATGGTGGACGCAGTATTCAACCACTGCGGAAGAAAGTTCGGCCCCTGGCTGGACGTGCAGGAAAAGGGCAGAGATTCGGCATATGCGGACTGGTTCATGATCCATGACTGGGAAAATCTCAACAGGCATGCGGACACAAGGGACGGAAGATTTTTTTCTTTTGCTTTTGCAGACGGGATGCCGAAGCTAAATACAAATAATGAGGAAGTCATATCCTACTTCTGCAAGGTCTGCGAGGACTGGGTAAAAAAATATGATATCGACGGCATTCGCTTTGACGTGGGAAATGAAGTGTCCCACCGGTTTTTGAAGCGGATCCGGGAACATCTGAAAACGCTGAAGCCGGACATTTATCTGCTGGGAGAGATCTGGCACGATGCCAGCCAGTGGCTTCAGGGTGATGAGTACGATTCGGTTATGAACTATCCGCTTCTGAGCGGCATCCATGATTTCTTTCTGGATGAGTCTCTTGGAAAGGAAGAGTTTGAATATATGGTAAACCGCTGTTATACTATGTATATGCAGCAGAATAATAATGTCATGTTCAATCTTCTGGACTCCCATGATACAGAGCGCCTGATGAACCGCTTTCACGATCTTGATCTGTTTTACCAGCAGCTGGCCGTACTTTTTACCCTTCCTGGAAGTCCCTGTATTTACTATGGCACGGAGATCGCCATGGAAGGCGGATTTGACCCGGACTGCAGACGCTGTATGCCCTGGGACGAGATTGATTCAGAGGAAAACAGGAAGCGGATCAGCGAGATGAAAAAACTGATCCATATGAGGCGCACGGAGGAAGCCTGCCGAAGCCTGCATTTTCATTTCCCTGATCAGTATGAAAACAGGCGGTGCGTGGAGTATATCAAGCTGGATGCGCAGAACAGGAAACTGGAAGTGGTCCTCAACTGTTCGGGAGAAGAGGTGGAGACAGAGCCGGGCGGAGACATCTTGTTTTCCAGAAATTACCGGGATAATATACTGGGGCCAAAGGGAACCCTGATCCGTAAGATTGGACAGAGGGAGTAGTTTTATGGGAAATAACGAAAAAAAGTGGTGGCAAAACGCCGTCGTATATCAGATTTATCCGAAGAGTTTTCAGGATTCCGACGGAGACGGATATGGGGATATCCGCGGGATGATCAGCCGTCTGGACTACTTAAAAGACCTGGGCATTGATGCGGTGTGGATTTCTCCGATGTATTGTTCGCCCCAGGATGATAACGGATATGACATCTCCGATTACCAGGATATTGACCCCATGTTCGGCACTCTGGCCGATATGGAGGAACTGATCCGCGAGGCGGACAGAAGAGGGATAAAAATCATCATGGATCTGGTGCTCAATCATACCTCAGACGAGCACAGATGGTTTCAGGAGGCGGCAAAGGGAAAAGATAATCCCTATCACGATTATTATGTGTGGCGGGACGGTGAGGAAGGCGTTTATCCGAATGATATGAAATCCACATTCGGCGGTCCCGCGTGGGAGTGGGTGCCGGAACTGAAACAGTATTATTTTCATCAGTTTTCTGTAAAACAGCCGGATCTGAATTGGGAAAACCCGAAAGTCCGCAGAGAGATTTACGATATGATACTCTGGTGGATGGACAAAGGCGTAGGCGGTTTCCGCCTGGATGTGATCGACCAGATCGCAAAAGAGCCGGATCTGGGGATTACCAACAACGGACCCAGGCTCCATGAGTTTTTGAGAGAGCTGAGCAGGGAAACTTTCCAGAAAGGCAATCTCATTACGGTGGGCGAAGCCTGGGGCGCCACACCGGAGATCGCCAAAAAGTACAGCAACCCAGACGGAAGCGAATTTTCGATGGTCTTTCAGTTTGAGCATATGGTCATGGATCAGCAGGAGGGAAAAGAAAAGTGGGATCTTGCGCCCCTTCCCTTTGTAAAATTAAAAAAATGCCTGGAAAAATGGCAGAATGAATTGTACGGGAAGGGCTGGAACAGTCTGTTCTGGGACAATCATGACCTGCCAAGGATCGTTTCCCGCTGGGGAGACGGCGGAACATACCGTGTACAGTCGGCAAAAATGCTGGCCGTTGTTCTTCACGGGATGCAGGGCACTCCCTATATTTATCAGGGGGAGGAACTGGGCATGACCAACGTCCGGTTTGACAGCATCGAAGACTACAGAGATATTGAGACGCTGAACATGTACTATGACCGCCTGGAAGCCGGGTACGATAAAGATGAGATCATGGCCTCGGTCTATGCAAAGAGCAGAGATAATGCCCGGACGCCCATGCAGTGGAGTGCGGAGAAAAACGCAGGATTTACAAAAGGGACGCCATGGCTTGGCGTAAATCCCAATTATGTAGAGATCAATGCAGAAGATGAGAGGAAAGATCCGAATTCGGTCTGGCAGTTCTACCGCAGGCTGATCCGGCTGAGAAAAGAATATCCGGTCTTTACAGATGGAAAGTTCAAACTTCTTCTGCCGGAAGATGAGCAGATATTTGCCTATACCAGGACAGATGAGGAGGCGGAGCTGCTCGTCTGCGCAAACTTTACGGGAGAGACGGCAAGCTGCACGCTTCCGGCGAAATGGCAGGACAGTGAGATCCTGCTCCATAATTACGAGGGCGTTTTACAGAAAGAACTGCGGCCGTACGAGGCTGTAATCCTGCTTCGGAAAACAGCTCAGGGAGAAAAAGGGCTGTGCTGAAAAGAGAGGGCTGTATGGGAAAATACGGCTTGACACACAATATTCTTCTGGAGTAGAATATCCTGTGTAGAAGAAAAAGCGTTGAAGAGGACAGTAGGCTGTCCGGTCATCTCAGAGAGAAGCCCGTATGGTGCGAGGGCTTTGTTGTACCGGCTGACTGAAAACCACCTCGGAGCGGCTCTAATAAAGCCCGGTGATTCCGTTATCATCATACGAATTAAGAAGGTTTTCTTATCGTCTGTGCCGAAAAAGACGAAAGCCGTATGGCGGCAGACGTACCAGTCATGGAAAACAAGCAGGGTGGAACCGCGGGAAACAGCTCCCGTCCCTGCGTGGAGTGTTTCCATGCAGATAGATTCTTATTTCAGACAACAGGAGGCACTCCCAAAGGAGTGCCTTTTTATTTCTCTGCATCCATTTTAAGCCAAAGACTGTGCGGCCCGCAGAAATAAAATCGCTCCTGAAACAGAAAATAAAACAGGAAAGGAAAAATGAGATGAAGATTACACTGAAAGACGGCTCATGTAAAGAGTATCAGAATCCTATGAGCGTGTATGACATTGCTGCAGATTTAAGCGAAGGACTTGCCAGAGTGGCAACAGCCGGAGAGATGGACGGCGAGATCGTAGATCTGAGAACCGTAGTGGATCACGATTGTGCTCTGAATATCCTGACATTTAACGACGACAAAGGAAAAGGCGCGTTCCGCCATACTGCATCCCACATTATGGCTCAGGCTGTCAAGCGGCTGTACCCGGAGACAAAGCTTGCCATCGGGCCGTCTATTGCTGACGGATTTTACTATGATGTGGACAGAGAGACTCCGTTTACTGTGGAAGATCTGGAAAAGATCGAGTCGGAGATGAAAAAGATCGTCAAGGAAAACCTGGAGATCAAACAGTATACTATGCCCAGAAATGAGGCCATTGAGTATTTTAAAGAGAAAAACGAGTCCTACAAGGTAGAACTGATCGAGGATCTTCCCGAAGACGAGACCATCAGTTTCTATTCCCAGGGGGAATTTACGGATCTGTGCGCAGGCCCTCATCTGATGACGACAAAACCGGTAAAGGCATTCAAGCTGACAAGCCTTGCAGGCGCATACTGGAGAGGCGACGAGCACAACAAAATGCTCCAGAGGATCTACGGTACCGCATTTCCGAAGAAAGCAGAACTGGAAGAGTATCTGACTATGATCGAAGAGGCAAAGAAGCGCGACCACAGAAAACTCGGAAAAGAACTGGGACTGTTCATGATGCGTGAGGAGGGCCCCGGGTTCCCCTTCTTCCTGCCAAACGGAATGGTTCTTAAGAACACTCTTCTTGACTACTGGAGAGAAATCCATGATCAGGCAGGCTATGTGGAAATCTCCACGCCTATTATGCTGAGCCGTCATCTCTGGGAGACGTCGGGACACTGGGATCATTATAAAGAAAATATGTATACAACGGTGATCGACGAGGAAGACTTTGCCATCAAGCCCATGAACTGTCCGGGCGGTATTCTTGTATACCAGTCTGAACCTCGTTCTTACCGGGATCTTCCCATCCGTATGGGTGAACTCGGCCTTGTACACCGCCATGAGAAATCCGGCCAGCTTCACGGCCTTATGCGTGTACGCTGTTTCACCCAGGACGATGCCCACATCTTTATGACACCGGAACAGATCAAGGACGAGATCAAGGGGGTTGTAAGGCTGATCGACCAGGTGTACAGCCTGTTCGGGTTCAAGTATCATGTAGAACTTTCCACCCGTCCGGAGGACAGTATGGGAAGCGATGAGGACTGGGAAATGGCAACGGACGCTCTCCGCAGCGCATTGGATGATATTGGCCTTCCTTATGTTGTAAATGAAGGGGACGGCGCTTTCTATGGGCCAAAGATCGACTTCCATCTGGAAGATTCCATTGGAAGAACATGGCAGTGCGGAACTATCCAGCTTGATTTCCAGCTCCCGCTGCGTTTTGACCTGGAATACACGGGAGCAGACGGAGAGAAACACAGACCGATCATGATCCACAGGGTTGTATTTGGTTCTATTGAAAGATTTATCGGCATCCTGATCGAGCACTTTGCAGGCGCATTCCCAACCTGGCTTGCCCCGGTGCAGGTGAAGGTGCTGCCTATTTCCGATAAGCATATGGAATATGGCACAAAAGTACTTGACGCGCTCAAGGCGGCCGGGATCCGCGCAGAGATCGACACCCGCGCAGAGAAGATCGGCTATAAGATCCGCGAGGCGCAGATGAAAAAAATTCCTTATATGCTCGTGGTAGGGGCAAAAGAAGAGGAAGAAAAAAAGGTTTCCGTCAGGAGCCGCTTTGCCGGAGATGAAGGGCAGAGAGGCCTGGAAGAGTTCATTGCTCAGATCCAAGGAGAGATCAGCAGCAGAACAGAGAGAAAAGTGGAGAAATAAATTTGTATTTATCTGCGGTATGGGATTGAAAAAAGTCCGAAAATCTCAGAATACAAAGTGAGAATAAATCGTTTTCGGATAGCGGCTGCGGGAAATTTCAGCTCCGTTCCGCGTAATAATTAAAACTACAAAACCCTGAGCACAGGCTAAAAGCAGGATTTTCAATGGAAACTCACGTACCGTTCGGACAGATCCATTGAAAATCCTAACGCCTGTACTCAGGGTTTTAAGTTTTACTAAATTACGCTTCAAGTCGCCGAAATTTCCCGCAGCTGCTATCCGAAAGTCGCATCCCATCGTCCGTATTCCGCCATTTTCTGTTCTTTTCCCAATCGGCACTGCCACTGATAATTTCAAATTCAACAAACAAAAACAAAGACAGAACTTTTTCGACTACGGATGACTGTTTATCCGATTTCCGCTTTTGAAACAGGAAAATACACCTTCTTTCAAACAACCGTACGGAATACAGTCTTGTGTCAGCCGATAAAGTTCTGTCTTCGTTTCTTCTTGTTTGAATTTGAAATTGTGAGTGGAAAAACGCAGCCGAGGAGTCCGGGTATGGTGATGGAGAACCGTAAAGTGGCGCCGGCACTTAGAGCGCGTCTTTTGCGCTCTTACGTACTGCTGCGCCGCGTCCGAACGAAAGTGAGCTCTCCGGCACCATACCCGGACTGCCCGGCGGACATTTTCCACCCACAAATACAAATTTACATATTATAGTAATGGGCATAAATCCCGCCTTTTTCGAGCAGGCTTTCATGTGTTCCCCGCTCTGCGATCCCGTCTTCCGTTATCACGATGATCTCATCCGCATTTCGTATGGTGGAAAGGCGGTGCGCGATCGTGATGGTAGTGCGGTTTTTGGACAGTTCCTCCAGACTCTGCTGGATCCAGCGTTCGCTTTCATTGTCCAGAGCGCTTGTGGCCTCGTCGAGGATCAGGATCGGAGGATTTTTCAGGAACACCCGGGCTATGGAAATTCTTTGTTTCTGCCCTCCGGAGAGGCGGGTTCCCCGTTCCCCAACATAGGTGTCATATCCGTCAGGAAGTCCTGTAATAAAGTCGTGGATATTTGCGCGTTTTGCGGCTTCTTCGATTTCCTCCTGGGAGGCGCCGGGTCTGCCGTATGCGATATTGTCGCGGATGGTGCCGCAGAAGAGGTACACATCCTGCTGGACCATGCCGATCTGGCTTCTCAGGCTTTTCAGGGTGAGTGTGCGCACGTCCTTTCCGTCTACTGTGATCCTGCCTCCGGTTACGTCATAGAAGCGGGGCAGGAGAGAACAGATCGTTGTTTTTCCGCTGCCGGAAGGGCCTACAAGGGCCACAGATTTTCCGGCGGGAATCTCAAATGATACATGAGAGAGCACCGGCGTATCGTCATCGCTGTAGTGGAAGGAGACGTCTTCATAGCAGACACGTCCTTTTACGTTTTCCAGAGGCGCCGCGTCCGGCGCGTCCTCGATATCCGGCTCCGTTTCGATCACATCCAGATAGCGGCGGAAGCCCGCAAGACCTTTCTGCATCATTTCAATCAATTCTACAAGGATCTGGATCGGGCTGATAAAAATACCGATATACAGGGCATACATGGCAAGATCTGCCACATCCATCAGATCGTGGGCGATAAGATATCCTCCGAATACCAGAGTTACCAGGTACATCATGCCCTGGAAGAACAGGTTCCATCCCATGAAGCTTCCCATACAGTTATAGTTGTCTCTTTTGGAGAGAAGGAAAGCATGGTTGCTTTTCCTGAATTTTTCGCGCTCGATATCTTCGTTTGTGAAGGACTGAACGACCCGGATGCCGGCGAGGGTATCCTGAAGGCTGGCGTTCACGTCTCCTATTTTGCGCCGGTTTTCCATAAACGTTTCCTGCATACGGCTGTTCTGCCGGAAAGAAAAGAGAAACATGCAGATTACCAGCGCGATCAAAGGCAGGGCGAGCCGCCAGTTGATCAGGAAGAGGAACACAAAGGAACCGATAATTTTAACCACGGAAATAAAGAGATTTTCCGGCCCGTGGTGAGCAAACTCGGCAATGTCAAACAGGTCGGATACAAGCTTGCTCATCATCTGTCCTGAATTATTCCGGCTGTAGTAGGAGAAGGATAGCTTCTCGTAGTGGTCAAAAAGCCGCTGGCGCATATCACGCTCCATGTGTGCGCCCATCATATGGCCCTGGTAACTGACATAATATTTGCACAGACTCTGTATGATGTACATAAGCAGAAGCCCGCCTGCGATCAGTGGAAGAACGCGCAGGATGGCGCTGCTGTCCTCTGTGAAGAGAGTGTTGGTCAGTGTGCGCAGAATCTGGGGATAGGACAGATCCACAAGGCTGATCATGGCAGCGCACAAAAGATCAATAAAAAAGACCGCCTTGTACGGCCCGTAATACGCAATGAATTTTTTAATTGTATGCATGATAATTCCTCCTGGGAATCATCTTAGCATACCTGGTTTTTCTTGACAAGGAGAGAAATCCTGTGTTACCCTCAGTCGGCAGGAAGAAGTTGCCGTTTATTACTTTTGGAAGAGAATGTGAGGAGAAAGGAATGAAACTGTATCTTGCGCCCCTGGAGGGGATTACGGGATGGATTTACCGGAATGCGCAGTACGCCTGTTTCGGAGGATTTGACAAGTATTTTATTCCATTCATCAGTCCGAATCAGCACGGACATTTCAGCTCCAGAGAGAAGAAGGATGTGATGCCAGAGAATAATAGAGGGATGTATGCTGTTCCCCAGATTTTGACAAATCAGGCGGACGATTTTCTTTATACCGCCGGGAGGCTTCATGAGTATTATGGGTATGACGAGATTAATCTGAATCTGGGATGCCCTTCCAGGACAGTGGTCACAAAATGCCGCGGAGCGGGATTTTTAGGAGACCTGGATCGTCTGGAGCGGTTCCTGGATGAGATATTTGAAAAATGCACCATGAAAATATCAGTGAAGACAAGGCTGGGGATGGAAGAACCTGGAGAGTTTAAGAGGATTTTGGAGATCTATAACAGATACCCTTTTGAAGAGGTGATCATCCATCCGAGAGTTCAGAAGGATTTTTATAAAAATACTCCAAATCTTGCAGCATTTTCAGAAGCGTTTGATAAAACAAAAAATCCGGTGTGCTATAACGGGGATATCGTATCTATAGCTGATTTCTGCAGGATTACGGAAAAGTTTCCCGGGTTGGAACGGGTAATGACCGGGCGGGGAGTGCTGGCGGATCCTGCTCTGGGCAGAGAACTTCGGGGAGGAAAGCCGGCTTCCATTTCAGAGATCCGAAAATTCCATGATCTCCTGTATGCAGGCTACTGCCGGGAAATGTCCGGGGACAGGACCATCCTTTTTAAAATGAAGGAAATGTGGTCCTATCTTGCCCCGTCCTTTCCAGAATCAAAAAAGTATGCAAAAAAGATAAAAAAATGTGAGAACTGCCGTGCCTATGAAGCCATTGTTGATGAATTTTTCGCGCTGTACTGAAGCGCTGCCTCCACAAATCCCTTAAACAGGGGATGGGGTTTATTTGGCCGGGATTTCAGCTCTGGATGCGCCTGTGTGGCAATAAACCACGGGTGCTCCGGGATCTCTATCATCTCTACGATACGGTTGTCAGGGGAAAGTCCGCACAGAGTCATGCCGCTTTTTTCCAGATCGTCCCGGTAATCATTGTTCACCTCATAGCGGTGGCGGTGGCGTTCCTGGATCTCTTCTTTTCCGTAGAGTTTTCTCGCCAGCGTTCCCTCCTTTAATATACACGGATAAGAACCGAGCCTTAAGGTGCCTCCGATATCCTCTATGCCGATCTGATCCGGCATGATATGAATGACCGGGTGGGTGGTGTCCGGGTTGAGTTCGATACTGTGAGCATCGTTTAAGCCCAGCACATTCCGTGCAAATTCCACGATCGCGAGCTGCATGCCGAGGCAGAGCCCGAGATAGGGGATATCGTGGGTGCGGGCATAGCGGATCGCCTCAATTTTGCCCTCTACACCCCGGTGCCCGAAGCCGCCGGGCACGAGGATGCCGCTTACATCCCGGAAGATCTCATCTGCATTTTCAGCAGAGACAGTCTCGGAGTCAACCCACTTGATATTTACGGTAGTATGGCTGTAAATTCCGCCGTGCTTCAGAGCTTCCACTACACTGATATAGGCGTCGTGCAGCTGGATATATTTACCGACGAGGGCGACGGTCACTTCCTGGGTGGGATGGCGGAGGTTCTCTACCATCTCAGTCCAGTCCTTCAGATCCGGTTTCGGACAGTCCAGATGGAGGCATTCGCAGACTACCTCCGCCAGATGTTCCTTTTCCATTGCAAGATGAGCCTCATAGAGGTATTCCACATCAAGGTTCTGGAGGACATGATTTGCGGGCAGGTTGCAGAACAGGGAGATTTTGTCCTTCATCTCCGTGCTGAGAGGGTATTCCGAGCGGCACACGATGATATCCGGCTGGATGCCCATGCCCTGCAGTTCCTTGACGCTGGCCTGAGTCGGCTTTGTCTTCATTTCCTGAGATGCCCGCAGATAAGGGATCAGGGTGACGTGGATAAGAATCACATTTTCCGGTCCGCGCTCGTGCTGAAACTGCCGGATGGATTCGAGAAACGGCTGGCTTTCGATATCGCCTACGGTTCCGCCCACCTCGATAATGGCAATCTCCGTTCCTTCTGCAGCCGGGTTGCGGTAAAACCGGCTTTTGATCTCATTTGTAATGTGGGGGATGACCTGTACTGTCCTTCCGCCGAAGTCTCCGCGGCGCTCCTTCTGGAGTACAGACCAGTAGATCTTGCCTGTGGTAACGTTGGAATTTTTGGTCAGGCTTTCGTCAATGAATCTCTCATAGTGTCCAAGATCCAGGTCTGTCTCCGCGCCATCGTCAGTGACGAACACCTCGCCGTGCTGGACCGGGTTCATGGTGCCCGGGTCGATATTGATGTAAGGGTCAAATTTCTGCATGGTCACCGAATATCCGCGGGCCTTTAAAAGACGTCCGAGAGATGCGGCGGTGATTCCTTTTCCGAGTCCCGACACAACTCCGCCGGTAACAAATACATATTTTACTGCCATTTTAAATCCTCCTTCTCCTCTGTGTAAAGAGTGCGCAGAAAACGTGCTCTTTATGTTCATTTTTCCTGAAGTTTCTACTCTTTTTCCCTGAAAAAGAGTACAGTTCAACCATAGCCTGCAGATCCGCGCCTTTGGGTCTGACTTAAATGCATATGATTGAACTGTATAAAATACTTTTTCAGTATACACCTGATCCGGTAGAAAATACAAGCAAGACTTTTCCGGACCGGATAAATAAAGTAACAGATTATAGTTTCGTATCAGTGGGAGAGGTACGAATGCTCGTACACCGCTTCGCAGGTCAGCTGTACGCCCAGTTTCTTGAAAATCTTAATATCCACATCCGAGAGCATGACTGAGGTGTGCGCCTGGCAGCCCTCCAGTTTTGGAAGCTGGGACAGAGCCAGCCGGGCCTCCTGGCTGTCTGCTGCGCTGGCCGAGAGTGCGATCAGCACCTCGTCTGTGTGAAGACGGGGATTCTTGCTCTTCAGATAATCTACCTTCAGTTTCTGGATCGGTTCAATGGACTGGGGGGAGATAATATGAAGACTGTGGTCTATGCCTGCCAGTTCCTTTAAAACATTCAGCAGGAGAGCGGCGGATGCCCCGAGCAGATTGGTTGTTTTCCCGGTGATGATCCTTCCGTCTTCCAGCTCCAGGGCAGCAGCCGGTCCGTTTGTTTCTCTGGCACGCGCTAAAGCCTTTACCGCTACCTTCCTGTCCTCAACGCTGATTCCCGCCATGTTCATCAGAAGTTCGATCTTCTGAGCCTCTTTGTCGGAACTGTCTCCTTTGACGAGAGAGTTCAGAGCTGAATAGTACCGGCGGATAATTTCCTGTTTGGAAGCTTCCCTGCACGCCTCGTCGTCACAGATACAGTTTCCGGCCATATTTACGCCCATGTCTGTAGGAGATTTGTAGGGGCTTTCTCCGTAAATTTTTTCAAAGATTGTATTCAGCACCGGGAAGATCTCCACATCCCGGTTGTAATTGACCGTTGTCTCTCCGTAGGCCTCCAGATGGAAAGGATCGATCATATTGACATCATTGAGGTCCGCAGTGGCGGCTTCGTACGCCAGGTTGACCGGATGTTTGAGAGGCAGGTTCCAGATCGGGAATGTCTCGAACTTGGCATAACCGGCACGGATCCCTCTCTTGTGCTCGTGATAGAGCTGAGAAAGGCAGGTTGCCATCTTTCCGCTTCCCGGGCCGGGCGCTGTGATGATCACAAGCGGCCGGGTTGTCTGGATGTAGTCATTTTTTCCATATCCTTCATCGCTGATGATCAGCGGGATATTGGCGGGATATCCGGGAATTATATAGTGAAGATAGACGGGAATGTTCAGATTTTCCAGGCGGTGCTTAAACAGCAGAGCACTCTCCTGTCCGGAAAACTGGGTGATAACAACGCTTCCCACATAGAGCCCCTGCTCCCGGTATGTTTCGATCAGACGGAGTACATCTGTGTCATAGGTGATGCCCAGGTCTCCGCGGATCTTATTTTTATCAATATCCTTTGCGCTGATAACGATGACAATCTCCGCCTGGCTGCTCAGCTCTTTTAAGAGACGAAGCTTACTGTCGGGCGCGAATCCGGGCAGGACGCGGGAAGCATGGTAATCGTCAAAAAGTTTGCCGCCAAATTCCAGGTAAAGTTTGTTGTCGAACTGGTTGATCCGGTTTCTGATATGTTCAGACTGCATTTTCAGGTACTTTTCATTGTCAAATCCGATTTTCATTTTCATTCTCCATTCCCCAAAATATCTTAAAAATCTCAAAAGGTCTATTTTCCGTCTAAGGACCCGTTCAAGGGTTCCGGCGCAGGATCACGTCAGCGCCAGCGGATAAAATACTTTCTCAGTATACTATAAAACGCCACAGTTTTACAATATTTTCATAATCTTTTTATTGATTTATGGAAAACCTGTACTTATAATGATAATAACGCTGATATGCAGAAAAAAGATGTCCCGGCCGTGAAAATGGCAGTCGGACTTTTTTGCGTACCGGCTTTAGTTAATTTCAGGAGGCAGATAATGGATAATCAGAATAAAAAGGATTCCAACAATAACCGGCAGGGCTGGGGGATCGTACTGATCATTACCCTGCTGGTCGCTTTTGTTGTTATGGGATTATATTCTATGATGCAGGGGGCGGGACCCCAGGAGATCAGCTATGACAAATTTCTGGGCCTGGTAGAGGAGAAAAAGGTTGAGAAGGTCGAACTGGCCAGCAATCGGATCTATATCACTCTTACAGATAAGGCAAGAGAAGAGAAAGAGGAAGAAGAGGAAAAAGAAAACGACGGAGGCATTGGCAGCATAACCAGTATTTTCGGGCAGTTTCAGTTCCAGACCGGCGGAGACGGCGAGAAGGATCCGGATTATTATACCGGATATGTCAGTGACGACAGGCTGGCGCAGATACTGGATGAGGCCAACATTGAATTTTCCGGCGAGGTGCCGGATACGGCAGGTTCTCTGATTTTTGAGATTTTTGTGACCGTGCTCCTTCCGATCATTCTTCTTGTCGTTCTGTTCAGTTTCCTTATGCGCAGGATGACTAAGGGCGGCGGCATGATGGGAATTGGCAAGAGCAATGCAAAGATGTACATGGAAAAAGAAACCGGAGTTACGTTCCAGGATGTTGCAGGACAGGACGAGGCAAAGGAGTCTCTTCAGGAGGTAGTGGATTTTCTCCACAATCCGGGGAAATATACCGGTATCGGAGCAAAGCTGCCTAAGGGGGCGCTTCTCGTAGGACCTCCGGGTACCGGAAAGACCCTGCTGGCCAAGGCGGTGGCGGGAGAGGCGAAAGTGCCGTTCTTCTCTCTGTCAGGCTCGGCCTTTGTGGAAATGTATGTCGGTGTGGGGGCGTCCCGTGTCAGGGATCTGTTCAAGCAGGCACAGCAGATGGCTCCATGTATTGTATTTATTGATGAGATAGATGCCATCGGAAAGACACGCGATACCGCCCTGGGCGGAAATGACGAGCGGGAACAGACTTTGAACCAGCTTCTCGCGGAGATGGACGGATTTGATACAAACAAAGGACTTCTGATCCTGGCGGCTACAAACCGTCCGGAAATCCTTGACCCGGCGCTTCTGCGCCCAGGACGGTTCGACCGCCGGATCATCGTAGATAAACCAGATTTAAAAGGTCGTGTGGATGTCCTGAAAGTTCATGCAAAGGATGTACGGATGGACGAGACGGTCGATCTGGAGGCCATTGCCCTTGCCACATCGGGAGCGGTGGGCTCAGATCTGGCAAATATGATCAATGAGGCGGCTATCAATGCTGTAAAGCACGGCAGACAGGTGGTAAGCCAGCAGGATCTCTTTGAGGCAGTGGAAGTCGTTCTTGTGGGTAAGGAGAAAAAAGACCGCATTATGAGCAAGGAAGAGCGGCGGATCGTTTCCTATCATGAAGTAGGCCACGCTCTCGTTACGGCTCTCCAGAAAAACACAGAACCGGTGCAGAAGATCACGATCGTACCCAGGACAATGGGAGCTCTCGGCTATGTGATGCAGACTCCAGAAGAAGAAAAGTTCCTGAACACGAAGAAAGAACTGGAGGCAATGATCGTGGTCGCTCTTGGAGGAAGAGCCGCTGAGGAAATCGTGTTTGATACGGTAACGACAGGAGCAGCTAACGACATTGAACAGGCTACAAAGATCGCCAGAGCCATGATCACTCAGTACGGCATGTCCGAACGGTTCGGGCTGATGGGACTGGAGTCCATCCAGAACAAGTATCTGGACGGGCGGGCAGTGCTCAACTGCGGCGACGCAACCGCTGCTGAGATAGACGAGGAAGTCATGAAGATGCTTAAAGGCGCCTATGCGGAAGCAAAGCGTCTGCTCGGTGAGAACAGAGAAGCACTTGACAAGATCGCAGCATTTCTGATCGAGAAGGAAACCATCACAGGAAAAGAATTTATGAAGATCTTCCGGGAAGTAAAGGGTATTCCGGAGCCGGAGGAAGGACAGGAGGAGAAAAGCCAGACAGAGCGTATCTCAATAAAACCGGTGGACACGGAAGTACCGGATTAAAATATATGGCGAAAATTCTTCGGATAATATGTCTGGAAGAATTTTCGCCTTCAATTTTGCCTGGAAATACACAGAGCAGTATAGTAAAATATTATCGGATTCCGCAGACAGCGGATAGGAAAGGCATAAAGGATTATGTTTGACATACAGGAAGAACTAAAAAAACTCCCTGCCAGACCGGGAGTTTATATCATGCATGATGAAAACGATCACATTATCTATGTGGGTAAGGCCATCAGCCTGAAAAACCGGGTAAGGCAGTACTTTCAGAGCAGCAGGAACAAAGGTGTCAAGATTGAACAGATGGTAACGCACATCCGCCGCTTTGAGTACATTGTTACTGACTCAGAGCTTGAGGCGCTTGTTCTGGAATGCAATTTAATAAAAGAGCATCATCCGAAATACAATACAATGCTTATGGATGACAAGACCTATCCGTTTATTAAAGTGACGACAAATGAGCCATTTCCACGGGTTATCCTGTCCAGGAAGATGCTGAGAGACAAAGCAAAATATTTTGGCCCCTACACAAGTTCCCAGGCGGTTCGGGACACGATCGACCTTATCCATAAACTGTATCATCTGCGAAACTGCAATCGCAGCCTGCCCAGAGATATCGGAAAGGAGCGGCCATGTCTGAATTATCATATCAAGCAGTGCGACGCTCCCTGCCAGGGCTACATCTCCCAGGAGGAATATGGTAAATCTGTCACGGAGGTGCTCCGCTTTTTAAATGGAAATTATGACGGGGTTTTAAAAGAACTGGAAGAGAAGATGAACGCGGCTTCCGAAGCTCTGGAGTTCGAAAGGGCCATTGAATACCGGGAACTGATCAGCAGCGTGAAAAAGGTGGCGCAGAAGCAGAAGATCACAGATTCCAGCGGGGAGGACAGAGACGTGCTGGCCGTGGCATCAGAAGAAGAGGACGCGGTCGTTCAGGTCTTTTTCATCCGCAGCGGGCGCCTGATCGGCAGGGATCATTTTTACCTGCGCATCTCGAAAGGAGAGAGCGCTTCCGAGATACTGAACAGTTTCGTGCTCCAGTATTATGCGGGGACACCCTTCATTCCCGGTGAACTGATGCTTCAGGATGAAGTGGAAGATAAGGAACTGCTGGAAGCATGGCTTACCTCAAAGCGAGGACAGAAAGTAACGCTGAAAGTGCCGAAAAAGGGTACGAAAGAGAAACTGATCGAGCTTGCCCGGGAAAACGCGGAGCTGGTATTGTCGAAGGATAAGGAACGGCTGAAGCGGGAGGAAGGCCGCACCATCGGTGCGGTAAAGGAGATCGCATCTATGCTCGGACTGAATGAAATCGTCCGCATGGAAGCATACGATATCTCCAATACAAACGGGTTTGAATCCGTCGGCTCTATGGTTGTCTATGAGCGCGGCCGGCCTAAGCGGAACGATTACCGCAAGTTTAAGATCAGGGGAGTTCAGGGCGCTGACGACTATGGCAGTATGAGAGAAGTCCTGACACGCCGCTTTACCCATGGCCTGAAAGAGCGGGAGGAAAATGCAGAGCTTGGCAAGTTTACTGCATTCCCGGATCTGATCATGATGGATGGGGGAAAAGGGCAGGTCAATGTAGCGCTGCAGGTACTCGATGAACTGCATCTTCAGATTCCGGTATGCGGTATGGTAAAAGACGATCATCACCGTACCAGGGGATTGTATTACTGCAATGAGGAACTGCCTGTCGATAAAGCATCGGAGGCGTTTCGTCTGATCACAAGGATACAGGACGAGGCCCACCGTTTTGCAATAGAGTATCACAGACAACTCCGGGGCAAAGGCCAGGTTCACTCTATACTGGATGATATTGACGGGATCGGGCCGGCCAGAAGAAAGGCGCTGATGAGGCATTATGCGAGTCTTGAGGATATCCGCAGGGCAGAAGTGGAGGAACTTGCAAAAATCCCGTCCATGAATGAAAAAGCAGCTGAATCAGTGTACAACTTTTTTCATAAATGATATAATTGGACTAAGTCTGAGAAAAAAGGAGAAAAACCAATGGGACATGGTGTAAAGTTAACAGAAGTTGTAGAGAAGATGGATCTGAAAAATCTTACTCCTAAAGTAGAACTTGTAGGCCGGGAAGTGAACGTACCGGACGTCAACAGGCCTGCTTTACAGCTTGTAGGATTTTTTGATCACTTTGATTCAAACAGGGTACAGATTATCGGCAATGTAGAGTACAATTATCTCAAGACGCTCAGCGAAGACGTGAAAACGAAAGTGTATCATGAACTTCTTGAGTATAAGCTTCCCTGTGTGATATTCAGCAAGAGCCTTCAGCCGGATGAAATCTTTCTTGAACTGGCGGAACAGCATGACGTTCCTGTATTCAATACGACAAACAGAACGTCCGCTTTTACCGCTGAGCTGACCCGCTGGCTGAATGTAAAACTTGCTCCGTGTATTTCCATTCATGGGGTGCTGGTGGATGTATATGGCGTCGGAGTCCTGATCATGGGGGAGAGCGGTATTGGGAAAAGCGAAGCTGCTCTGGAACTGATCAAAAGGGGACACCGCCTTGTGACAGATGATGTAGTTGAGATCCGCAAGGTGAGCGACGATACACTTGTGGGATCTGCCCCTGATATTACACGTCATTTTATTGAACTTCGCGGCATTGGCATTGTGGATGTGAAATCTATGTTCGGTGTGCAGAGCGTAAGAGACACGCAGAATATCGATCTGGTTATTACACTTGAGGACTGGGACAGAGATAAGGAGTACGACAGGCTGGGGCTGGAGGAAGAGTATACGGAATTCCTCGGAAATCGTGTGGTATGCCACAGCATTCCTATCCGTCCGGGCCGTAATCTTGCGATTATTGTTGAGTCCGCCGCAGTCAACCACAGACAGAAACAGATGGGTTACAATGCGGCTCAGGAACTTTACAAGAGAGTTCAGGAAAACCTGATCAAAGCGAAACACTAAAAAGGAGGAGAGGGTATGAAATATTGTTTTGGCGTGGATATCGGAGGAACAACAGTAAAGCTCGGGCTGTTCGAGGCAGAAGGCACTATCGTGGACAAATGGGAGATCACGACAGATATTTCAGATGAAGGAGCGGCGATCCTTCCGAATGTGGCAGCGTCTGTGGCAGCCAAGATTGAAGAACATCAGCTTGATAAAAAAGGCATTATCGGGATTGGTGTCGGAGTTCCGGCCCCTGTGACAGCAGACGGTGTTGTAAACGGGAGCGCAAATCTTGGCTGGAAGTACAAGGAAGTAAAGCGAGAACTGGAAGAACTGACAGGGCTGAAGGCTGTTATCGGAAATGATGCGAATGTCGCAGCGCTTGGAGAAATGTGGAAGGGCGGCGGCGCAGGTGAAAAGAATATGATCATGGTAACTCTTGGTACCGGAGTCGGCGGCGGCATCATTATTGACGGGAAAATACTTGTGGGCGCCACCGGAGCCGGCGGGGAGATTGGCCATATCTGTGTGAATTATGGTGAGACAGACCACTGCGGCTGCGGAAACTGCGGCTGTCTGGAGCAGTACGCATCAGCTACGGGGATCGTGAAACTGGCAAAGAAAAAACTGGGGCAGGAAATGCGCGCTACTATTCTCAATAAAGAAGATGTAACAGCAAAAGATGTGTTTGACGCAGTAAAAGCCGGAGATGAGGTCGCAGATGAGATCGCGGTCGAATTCGGACGGTATCTGGGATATGGACTGGCAAATCTCGCTGCAGTATGCAATCCTTCAGTATTTGTGATCGGAGGAGGCGTGTCAAAGGCGGGAGAAGTGCTGATACCGTATATACAAAAGCCTTATCTGGAACATGCATTCTTTGCTGACAAGCAGGTAAAATTCGTTCTGGCAGAGCTTGGAAATGATGCGGGAATATGCGGTTCCGCGAAACTGGTGCTGGAAGATTAAATATAGCTGGCCGGATGAATAAGATA